>Ga0334901_1000318_pt1 | contig 72350 bp, 56 predicted proteins | sample GraSluR3_MG_3_FD_207216 | JGI IMG/M metagenome (GOLD analysis project Ga0334901, IMG submission 207216) | Sludge microbial communities from methane-producing bioreactor in Wageningen University, Netherlands - Granular Sludge_15_08-R3 | ecosystem: Engineered > Bioreactor > Anaerobic >...
ATGCCACTGCCATGTCGCTTATAACCGGTGTGATCATCGTTTCAGTCACGTTCATCCAGTACTTTCTCTTCACTCGAAAGAGTAAGGAGGAGAGATGATGAAAAGAAGAGGCATAACGGTGAATATAATAGCTCTGCTGATAGCGCTGGTCTTCATCTTTCCCCTTTACTGGACTTTTTTGACGGCCTTCCGTACGGAGGCGCAGATTCTTGAATGGCCGCCGAAGTTCCTGCCGACGAACCTCACGTTAGCCAACTTCGAAGAAGTGCTGGCCCATCCTCAGGATACACCCGTGTTTCAGTGGTTTATCAACAGCCTTTTCGCGGCAGTCAGTTATGCCAGCCTTTCGGTCGTTGTGGGCGTGATGGCGGCCTTTGCGCTGGCGAGAATGCAATTCAGGTTCAGAGATGCTTACTTCAAGATTATACTGGCCTCCATGGCCGTGCCCGGCATGATACACTTTCTCCCTAACTACACAACCATAGACGCTCTTGGCTGGACTGACAACCTGGTTGCGATAATCGTTCCGGGACTGGCCTCGACCTTTGGAATATTCCTGTTGAGGCAGTTCTTCATCAGTGTTCCCAGAGAGATCGAGGAGGCAGCCATAATAGACGGGGCCAACATCCGCCAGAGAATCTTCTATGTTATCGCTCCCCTGGCTAAGGAGTCGATCATCATACTCTGGGTCATGAATTTCATGTCCAACTGGAACGATTATCTCTGGGCCCTTGTGGTTCTCTACTCACCGAACAAGAGAACGATGCCGGTTGGAATGTCGACCCTTCAGGGAAAATACGTGACCCAGTACGGTCCGCTCATGGCCGGAGCCCTCTTCATCGCGGTGCCTTCGATCCTCATCTTTCTGCTTGTGCAAAGGTACTATATCAAGGGCATCGACATAAGCGGCGCCGTGAAGGAGTAAAGGGGTGATGCTGTGAAAAAGACTTTAGTGTTTTTTACGTTTTTGATCGCGGTGATGTGTATGGCATCCTTTGTGAAAGTCTCGCCCGGAGGGAAGTACTTCCAGCACGACGGAGAGGTCTTGATCCCCATAGGATTCAACGACGCGATTACGTGGCCTTCGCTCATATCGTTGAGCTACGGGAACGTTTCGGCCGCCGAAGAGTACTTCGAGAAGCTTTCCTCCTACGGCGTCAACACGCTCAGAATCATGCTCGAATACGCCCAGGACAGATCGGGAGTCTCTCTCCTGGAAAAACCGCTCGGAGTGTACAACGATTCCGTAATTAAGATGTGGGACGAGATAGTCAGACTGGCCGAAAAGTACGATATATATTTAATCGTAATTCCATGGGATCCCTTCTGGATGTACGAGAACTGGGACGTCAATCCCTACAATGAGGCGAATGGCGGACCGATAAAGACCTTGAGCCAGTTTTTGACCGATCCACAGGTCAGGCGATGGCAGAAAGAGCGGTTCAGGTTCATGGTTGAGAGGTACGGTTCCAGTGAGAGGATACTGGCCTGGGAGATGAACAACGAGATAGAGCTCTGGTACGGTCATATCTTTTACAAGGCCGATTATACGATCGGGAACGAAGCACGGGAGTGGCTGGGAGAGATGTCGGCCTTTATCCGTGAGCTGGAGATGGAACTGTACGGCGACAACCACCTCCTGACGGTTTCCACGGCCAGGCCCGGACTGACGGGTACGCTGGCGGGAAAGCTTTACAGATTCGATTACATTGATTTTTTCACCACCCACTTCTACTTCGATACGGTGAAGAACCCATCGGATCCTCTGGCGATTGCCAGAGACGTTTCGGCCAATATAAACTATCATAACTATCTCTTCGGCGACTCCCTTCCCTTCATGGACAGCGAGAGCGGACCGATCGACCGCTGGCCCCAGCCGGCAGGCTTCGACGCGGAGTGCTACAGGGCCTTTTCCTGGTCGCATTTGGCCAGCGGAGGAACTGGCACGGGTCTACGCTGGCCCTACACTTCTCCGCACATGATGCCCGATCGCCTTCTCGAGGTACTCTCTTCCATCTCGCGGTTCGTCGCTTCGGGAGGGATAGACTGGCTGAATTTCAAGGGAGTCAACCTGGATATGGAGATCTCTCTACTTTCCGAGGGAAAGACGGTTCACACTTGCAGCGGAAACGACTACGAAAATTTGAGAGAACTGATCGGCTGGGCCATGTCGGCTTCGAAGATCGGCATGGCGACGCTGGAGCTTAAGGGACTTGAACAGGGCAAATATAGAATGGAGATCTGGCACATCTCTGAGGAGTCCAATTCGCGGCCGGTGGAGTTCTTCGATTTCGAATTTCCGCTCCGGACAAATATAGGGCTGGATATAGACCACAGTAGTTTCGCTTACAAGATCTATAAAGTTGAATGAAGGACCTATCTTCAAGAAATGAAAAGAACACAGGCGGTGATTGAGTGAGAAGAGATTTCATGTGGATAACGGGCATAGAAGATACGTTCGTCAGCGCGACCGACAGCATCTCGGCGAGACCGCTGGACGAATACGAACTGACTCAGCACTACTCTCATTGGAAGGAAGATCTGAGAAGCATCTCCGACACGGGCTTCAAATACATCAGGTACGGAATTCCCTGGTACACGATCAACCCCGAAAAAGGCAGGTACGATTTTTCCTGGACCGACAGGGTCTTCGACTTCATGAGAGAGATCGGTCTGATACCGATCGTCGATTTCATTCACTACGGTACCCCCAGCTGGATGGACAACGGCTTCCTCAACAACGACTTTCCACTGTTAATGGCCGAATACGAATTGACCGTTATGAACAGGTACAAAGATTTCCTCAAATACTACACTCCTATGAACGAACCCTTCATAACGCAAGAATTCTGCGGAAAGCTCTCCGTATGGCCCCCATACCTGAAGGGCGACGATGGCTTTGTCAAGCTGCTCAACGCCACGGCCAGGGGAATCGTAGAAACGGTTTCGTCCATCAAGCGCGAACTGCCGGAGGCCTTTGCGCTGCACGTCGAGGCGTCGGGCCTCTTTTTCAGCGACGATCCCGATCTGGCCGAAGCGGTGACGCTGATGAACGAATTGAGGTATGCCACCTACGATCTTGTACAGGGGCTGATCAACAACAATCATCCGCTCATCGACTACCTCAGGAGAAACGGGATGTCCTACTCCGACCTCGACTGGTTCTTACCCAGAAAAATAGAGATAGATGGCTTCGGAGTAAACTACTATCCACAGCTCAGCGTTTACAGAGTTTTCAGATCGGGAAAAGACCTCAAGACACATTCGCACTACGGGAGCGTCGAGTATCTGAGAGAATTGCTTTTGAGCTATCACAGAAGATATGGCGGCCCGATCTTTCTCACCGAAACCAGCATCAACGGTGAACCCGATCACCAGATACGCTGGTGGAGGGAATCCAGGAAGCTCTTTGAGGATCTCCTGGATGAAGGTCTGAACCTGGGAGGATATACATGGTTCCCGGCAATGGATCTGATCAACTGGGACTACCGGTACGGTACCGCTCCGGTGGAGTGTTATCTCGAACCCATGGGATTCATACAGCTTAAAATGAATCCGGGCAGGGAGTTCGAGAGAAGAAAAGGCGAACTGGCAAGAGCTATGGAGGAAGATCTGAAACGAATCTGAAAGCACGGGAATCTTTCCCTGCTATGAGGTAAAATCGATAGAGTTCTTCACAAATAGATGAAAGTAGGTAAACCAAGATGCGAAGCGGAAGAAAAAGAATAAACCTGGACGGAAAATGGCGGTTCGATATGTTCGGCTGCGAGCCAGAAGATCTGGCGGAGGTCGAACCGGGAAGAACGATCGACGTTCCCGCCTGTGTTGAAAGGTACTTTCCCGCCGTTACACGCGAGCAGTTCTACCTTTACTACGAACGGAGCTTCGAGCTTGCGAAGCGGCACAACAGGCGCTATTTTCTCCACTTTGGAGCAGTTGACTATCTCTGCAAAGTCTTCCTCAACGGCGAGAAACTCGGTGAGCACATCGGGGGATACCTGCCATTCGAGTTCGAGATAACCCAATTAATTCTAGACAACAACAGGCTCCAGATTCTTGTCTTCGATCCAATCGGCGGGGGAGTTCTGGACAATAGAAAGATTCCCCACGGGAAACAGAACGGAGAGCCGAACTGGTACACCAACATCTCCGGTTTATGGCAGAGCGTATGGATCGAAGAGAGACCTGAAGTCTACATACACGACCTGAAGATAGAGGCTTCTTACCTTCAAGGAAGGGTTCGTGTGAGTTTCAAAACCGATTCAATGATCGACGGAGCAGTGCTAACGCTTCTGGATAGAAAAGGAGACACCATCTCTTCAAAGAGGGCGGTCTCGAATGAAATCGATTTACCTGTTTCCGGAGTCTTTCCGTGGTCGCCCGGAGAGCCGAATCTCTACGATCTCGTTCTGGAGATCAGCTCGAGGGGCGTCCGCGATCGGTTGAGCGTCAGAACCGGGTTCAAGGACTTCCAGACAGCTTCAGGCCGCCTCCTTCTCAACGGGAGGGATTTCTACATCAAGGGTGTACTGGATCAGGACTTCTATCCCGAGACTCTGTATACGGTGCCTTCCAGGGAGTACCTGGGCGAGAGCTTCCGTAAATTGAAGAGAATGGGTATCAACACTTTGAGACATCACGTCAAAGTACCCGATCCGCTTTATATGGATCTTGCCGACGAAATCGGGCTCCTCGTCTGGCAGGATTCGCCCTATTTCGACGAGTTTTCTCCCACCGGCTCGCTGGAACTCCTCAAAACTATACGGGGAGCGATCGAGCGCGACCTTCACCATCCTTCTCTGTGCGTCTATTCGATAATAAACGAGTCGTGGGGGATAGATCTAACCGATCGGGAACAGGCCGGCTGGCTTGCAAGAGTCTTGGACGAACTGAAGCAGGATTATCCTTCGATTATCTTCACCGACAACTCAGCCTGCATGGGCAACTACCACCTGAAGAGCGATTTGAACGACTACCACTTCTACGCGAGCTCGATAGACCGCGGAAAGCTCTGGAATTTTCTGATAGAGTCTTTCTCGAACAACCCGGCCTCCTTCTATCTCCGAGAGTACAGAGACAACTTCGAGGAAGAACCGCTCTTGGTTTCGGAGTTTGGTAACTGGTCTCTGCCTCCGAAGAAATGGCTCGAGAAGAGAGACTGGCCTCACTGGTTTTCACACATCTTTAAAAATGTCGCCATGACCCGTCCCGGGGGGGCAGGTGAAAGATTTCTGGCTAGCGAAATTGCCCGGGAGTATTCGTACGACGAGCTCTTCGAAATCTCGGTGGAGAATCAGCTGGAAAACTTGAGGATGGAGATCGATAAAATAAGGCTTCACGACAGGATACGCGGATTCGTGATAACGGAATCGAGCGATATTTTCTGGGAGTGCAACGGACTTTTAACCTTCGATAGAGACTTCAAATTCCCCCCCGAAAGGCTCGGAGCACTTCTCGAAAACGACCTCTTCGTGGCGTCTCTTGAGAGCGACACGCTCTGGCTGGGCCAGGAGGCTAGGCTTCTGGTAAGGCTTTTGGAAAGACTTCATGGCGAAACGATCTCCGTGGAGTCCGACGGCCTTTCCATCGAGCGCAGAATAGACGGGTTGGAGGGAGAGACGGTTGCCCTGTCGCTAGATACGTCTTCCATGAGTGAGGGTGTGAGAGCGTTGACCGTTCGCGTCGGAAGGGCCGTCTCCACCGTTCCGCTCCTGGTTTGCAAGAGGGGAGAAACAAAGCTTAAATTGATTAAGACCTCGAAAAGCGGCCCTTCGGAACCGGAAGACAACACCGTCCTAGTACTCGAGAGAGCCGGAATGAACGTTGGTATCTCCCCTTATTCGGCCAGGACCGTGGAGAAAGAGGATCTCCTTTCGGGAGACTGGATAAGCGGGATATTCTGGATCGTAAAAGATCTTTCCCCCTTTGCCCCGGGTGGTCACTTCAGAAAGTGTCACGGCGGGTTGATAGCCGGTAGGCCGATGATCGAAAGCGAAGGCTTTTCGAGGAGACTGATCGGAATAACATACGGCTGGCTGGCCGGATTCTACGGTTATCTAGATATGCTGGAGGGTCACAGGTTCGTCACGACGATGAATATAGATCCCTCCACTCCGCAGGGAAATCTGCTTCTCAGACAACTCGAAACTCTTCAGTATTGAGGCGCGAAAACTCATAGACGGCGATTTCAATATATCGATGTAAATCACTCAACGATGCTTCGAATAAATTGAAGTGTTAAGTTGTATAACCCAGCTTTGACAGCAAAATGGAAGAAATCGCATGAAGAAGTTCTGAAAGTTTCATAAATTCGTTGTAGATACTTGAATCACTTTCGAGATACGATGCCTTGCGTTATTGCTTGTCGCTTTGTGTTTGCTTGATTTGCCGTTTTGTATAGTGATATCATTAGGTGCGTTTGCTGCAGACTGAAACACTTCAAAAACAAAGACGGGTCCACCAGGAGTTACCTGCAACTCGTAGAGAATATACGAGTGGGGAATAAGACTAGACAGAGAGTTCTGGTTAATCTGGGGAGAGTAGATGATCTTCAGAACAGTGGCCAGATAGATAGGCTAATTGAAAGCCTGAAGAACTTCTCTACGAAAGAATGGATTAGAAAAGAAGCCCTTAATGTGAATCAAACCTATCTGTGGGGACCTGTTGTTATCTTCGAGCAGTTATGGAAGGAACTTGGTATTGAAAGGGTATTGAGGAGACTGCTGGGAGATACGGATGCCGTTAGCGATTACGTTGAGGCTATATTCGCTATGGTACTTAACAGACTTGTCGAACCGAGATCGAAGAGAGGAGTAGACAAGTGGGTAAACAAGGTTTACAGACCTGAGTTCGAGCAGCTGAGTCTTCACCATTACTACCGTGGACTGGATTATCTTGAGAAGTTCAAGGAAGAGGTGGAGGAAGAGCTATTCAGTAATGTGAAGACTCTCTTCAACTTGAATCTCGATCTAGTCTTCTGGGACACAACCAGTACATACTTCCAGGGAGAAGGACCCGACCTGTCATTTTATGGTCGTTCTAAGGATCACAGATCTGATTGCAAGCAAGTGGTGATAGGGGTGCTAATGACGAAGGATGGTTTCCCTGTTGCTCACCAAATCTTTCCTGGAAACACTGCTGACATAGATACCTTCACGATAGCTCTTGAGGATATACGAAGAAGATTCAACATAGACAGGGTTATAGTAGTAGCCGATAGAGGAATGATAAGTGCGAGGGTGAAGGGACACATAATGATCTGTTTCCTTGCGCTTGTAATGGAGACTGCCTTATGTAGAAAGCTGAAAGAGATTGGAAGTACTTTCTCTTACGCAGAAATACTTGAAGACTTGAAAGAGATAAGGGCAGTTGAGCTAACGGTAGAAGGCAAACGCTTTCTTGCAAGGACTGAAATGATGGGCAATGCTTACGACGCTTTCAAATCACTCAAAATAAGACCACCGGATCTACTCAAAGAGATTGCATAATTGACCACTGTGGTGGTACGTCTGATTTTCTTTTCATTTTTCCCCTTGTTTAGCTGTTTTTAGATTACTCGCTGTCAAAGTTGAGTAAACAGGGATCCCGGTCAAGTACAAAATGAACAGCTCCTAGTCCGTTGTTCTAAGCATGAGCACTGAAGGAATCAGCTATCTGGAAGCGAAAGCTTCCTCAAGAACTCCGAGGCGCAATCTTTGATCAGGGTTGCTCCCGTGGTATTTTGATGAACATGATCCACCGTCAACAGAAATCCATTTTCCTTCGAGAGAGCGTCCCAACTCTTTCTCAACAAGATGTGTTTGAATATCATTTTCAATGTGAATTCCCAGGAGACTTCCCGCCCTGACGAAGGTCTTTTATCTGCCTTTTTCAGGTAATCGCGCTGACGTTCATTGAGATCCATATAGCACAAGTCCATCTGTGAGGTTATATTCTTGATTAGTTCAGAATACTCCACGCTTTTCTTGAAGAGGACATGTTCAAAGTCTTCCGTGATCAAAGGCAGCGACATTACGCCTATATGAGCAATGGAGGAGGTCTTGAGCCTTTGGAGGATCCCAGCGAGGTTTCTTGCGTAGCTTTCTCTTGAAGGTCTCTCGGGTAGTCTGTTTTTTCTGATATAGGCTTTCATGGTCTTTTCTGAGTAGGTCGCCCACACGTCATTAGTTCCTACCAGGAGAATAGCAATATCTGGCTTCATGCTGGTCACTTTCTCGATTCTCTTGAGAACGTCATAAGAGAGGTTTCCATTCACTCCACTATTTATAAACTCAAGCTTTCCCCGGAATTCGCTTTTCAGCATCTCGAAGTAGCTTGCACCCACTCGACCATAGGTAATACTATCTCCAATACAGACAACGGTATTCATGAGCAATCTCCTCATTATCACTTCTTACTATTATAGTCTTTCATAGTTTTATCCACGTCGATAATCTACCGGTTTGAAAGACTATCATTTCTTTGAGGGTAGTATGAAATGGAGGACTTGCCAGATATGGGGAAAGGGAAAATACATATCTCATGCTACTGTTCTCGTGTGAACCACATTTAGTTAGGGTTGCAAAGGAAGGAGAGTTAGTCGCTAAGCCTCGTTGTTGGAAAATGACTTGCTATAGCGAAAAACGGCGCCCGTCGCGATGACAGGCGCCCATTTATAGTATTTCTTAGAAGCCTCAAGAAAATGCCATGCAATCCACTCATAGGTCTTTGTGGTGGTACGTCTCTTTCTCTTTTCGTTTTTCCGCTTGTTTAGCTCTTCTTAGATTCCTTGCCGTCAAAGTCGAATCACAGTATTACAGTTTACGCTAGACATCAGTCATCACCGATCACAGAAGAGTTTGTGAGTTGTCGAAGTCAACGCAACTATTCACTGATCTCTCCGGCTTTTTGAACAGGAGGCGGACAGTAAAGAGGATCCAGCCCTTCGGGCAATGGTATATAGATCCTCATGGTGAGCTTGAACTCCCCGTCAGGTGTCGGAAGCCAGTTCGACTCTTTTGATGCTCCGGGCGATTCATGCTGCAGATATAGAACCAGAGAGCCATCCTCGCCATATTTCAATTCCGATCTATCGCCGATAGAGTATCTATTTAGAGGATTCTCGACAAATTGCTGGCCTTCGTTGTACATCGTGAGCGACCAGAATCCTCTTGGATCAACTGGAGGCAGCTGATCCTTACTGAAGGTAATAACGTAATTGTATTTTGAAGCATCCAGTGTGTCACCATCGCTATCAGACAGACAGTTCGGATAGAAGGTCTCTTCCAGGTCGTTCCCATAAAGTCCAAGATGAGCTGCCGCCGCCCTCATAAGATACAGACCCTGCATTCTGTCCCTATTACCGAAGATTCTTTCTGGCAGAGACCAGCCGTCCTGAACGATCCCTATCTTCGTCTCCATTGCATAGATCTCGTCCCGGGCTTCAGTTATTGCCTCCTCTATAGCTTTTCTTACGGCTTCTGAAAGGCTATCGGGATCGAATGGATAATTCGGTCCGATTCCGATCCTAGAAAAACCGTCGATTAGAGCCTCCTCCGAAGGTTGTATTTCAAGCTGCCCGAGAAGAAAGTTGAAGTATCCGATAAAACCAGTCGAGTCGGCAACACTTTGATCGAAAGGAGGCAGATCTACGGAGGGAGTCTCTTCCGTAGAAGGATTTCCGCAATAATCGCTGAGAGCCTGCGATTTGTACTGCTGCTGTATCTCGAGAACCTTTTGAAGGTCTCCTTGCAGTTCACTGTTCACGCCGGTTCTCACTACGCAGTAGACAAAATTACTTTCGCTGTACACCACCCTGTCTATGCCTGCGGGAATTTCTCCATCCCAGTGTGGACCGGCAACCATGAACGTCGTCGGGCCGGGGCCGGTAGTTCTGGCTCCAATATAATCTAGATTGTGAGTGTACATGTCAACCAGCTGGAATGAGAAGTATCGGTTTCGAATCTCTGGAATGGATATCACAATTGGTTCGACCGTAAGATCCATCCATATCATTGAGTAAACGGTGTCGTTGTTAGGACGGACAATCATCTTGTTCTTTGGTCCGTATAGCTGTTTGTAATGTGTGAACTCGTTCAGCTTTCCCCAGCTCAATAATTGCAGGTACATTGTTCTGTAGTGCTCAAGCATAGGGTAGGCGAAAATATAAGCCTCCTTCGCTATGGACTTCGCCTCGATAGGATCAAGAGTGAGTTCTGGCTGAATGGAGAATAGGCTCGAGATTAACATAATCAGTATTAAACAGGTCATTACCAGTCTCTTTGAAACCACGGATACTCCTCCTCTTTCCTGAAAACTAGGACCAATGTTCAGTTTAATTTGGCAATCATGAAAACTCCAATTGTGTTTCCAGTAAAAGTGAATGGGCATAATGTGACTCTTAGCTGAAGCTGCAATGATCGAATTAGAGACGGGAATTGCTCTCTAGTCGGGACTACACCAAATTTCCTGATTTCAAGATCGGATTCAAGACGCGAGACACGCTAATCAAAGGGTATTAAGCAAGTATAAGTTATGAGCCAATTATACAGGGAGACACTCCAAATCAACATTGACGGAAACTCCTTCAGCAAAAAGGGCAAGAACTGCGAACTACGCGTCTTCACCAGAAATTAGGTTGTCGAAGATGATAAGCGGAATGTGAGCCCTGGCCGAAAGACCGGGTTCAGTTCATTCTGGTGCCGACCGAGCCATCTAGCTTGACACGATACCGGGGGCCGGCATAGTCAGTAACGTACATCCAGTTTCCGGCTACGCCGTCGAATTGCCAGATGTTTATGTTATTGAGCTTCTCTCTTTCCGACTTCTGCAGGTAGTCCTTCGCAACGAGAAGACCCTTGAAGAGGTCGGTAGACATGATCAGTATAGATCCGAAGACGAAGATAATCGCGGCTCCAATAATCATGGAAAGCAGCTTTCCCACTGCTCTATCCCTTTTGAGAAAAGCGATCATAGATAAGACAAAGCCCGCTACTCCCAGAGCCATAACAGAGAAGACTGGCAGAGGAATCAATGAGAACTGTATCTGGGCAAAGAGCAAGACAACGAAGGCCAGACTAAGAAAGAAATCCCAGTTGCCTAATCGTGAATGGGGAAGGAAGGTAATCTTCATGCCAACATCTCCTTCGATTCAGCCAGCCGGGATTGACACCTGCTATCTGAGGCCCGAGTGAATCCTGCCAAGAGAATGGATGCGATAGCAAAAGAATGAACGATAGAAAAAACCTCTCCTATGTATCTTCTTCAAGATCATATATCTGTGAGCTAGAATATAGTGCGATAAAGTGACTTCAATACAGGCGTTTGAAGTGGACTTTGGTGCGGTGAGAAGGTTGTTGGCAGGCCTTTTGCTTGTTTCCGAAGGATAGACTATGATAGTATTGTCTTCTTATTTCAGATGGGAGGGATATGATTTGAGCGACGGATATCTCACGATAGAGGAGCAGCTTTCGCTTCCTGTTGTAGACAGTCCCGTTATTTCGGCCGACGGCAAAAAGGTTGCCTATACGGTTAGGCGTACAGACTGGAACGACAATAAATACCTCAGTACGGTTGTGGTCTATGATGCAGAAAGTGGGACTGCTCTGCATGTCTCGAACGATGAATTCGACTCTTCTCTTCCCGATTGGGCTCCTGATTCTAGGAGACTTGCCTTTCTCCAGAAGACCGGCGGCGAAAACAAGAACGACGTTATGATCTTCGATTTCGAAGAGAAGCGAACGTTCAAACTGCTAACTTTCGAGAACGACATAAGCCAGATAAAGTGGAGTCGTAAGAACGACGGGCTTTATCTAGTTGCTGCCTCTCCCGAAAGCGAGGAACTGAAAAAGAGGAAAGAGAACTACGGCGAATTCGACTACATAGATGAAGAACCGAAGAACAGCTCTCTTTACTTCGTTCATCTATCACGCGCAATGAAGAAATACTCTTCAAGGTTCGAACTGCCCAAGGATATGAGATCTGAAGAGACGCTTTTCGATGAAGTAACCGACGGTAAAGACTTTCATGTCTCTTCGATCGCTCTTTCTCCGGACGGAAATCATGTCGCCCTTCTTGCGCCTCCGACCAGCGATGTCAACGACTTCGACAAAGCTAAAGTATTTCTCATGAATGCCGATAGGAAACTGAAAGAACTGCCGCTGACGCATCCCAGGGGATTCGCATTCTCTCCTGATTCCAAGAAACTTGCAGTCGTCGTGCCCGAAGAAGAAGATCCCTGGATGGATAACGGGGCCGTTGAGATCGTAGATCTTTTAGATCTCTCAAAGAAACGGGTGGTGGTAAAACACGATCTGAACATAGAGCTGGTTTCCTGGACAGAGAAGGGCTTCTTCGTGAGCTGGATAGAGGACTGCACGATCAGCCTGGGCCTGCTGGGAGAGAAAGGCACCATCTCACGGCTGACGAATGAGGATCAGCTGGTTATGGCTTCCAGTACGACGCCAAATGGAGAGCACTTGGCGATGGCCATGGCCACAGATGATGAACCTGTCGAGATCTACCTCGACGGGAAGAAGATAACGGATATAGCGTCTTTGCAGCCCAAGAGAGAAAGGGTACGAAAGGAAAGGCTCTCATGGAAGAGTAACGACGGCACCGAAATCCACGGCGTCTTGAATCTCCCCGTCGACTTCGACTCGATGAAGAAACATCCGCTTGTGGTTCTTGTTCATGGAGGACCTACCTGGACTGCCCTTGCTGCGAGAGTGACCAGCAGTTATTACCCTATCGAGCAGCTTGTTTCTAAAGGTGTACTTGTGCTGGAGCCCAACTACCGTGGGAGCGAGGGCTATGGAAGAGACTTCAGGAAACTGAATTACAGAAACCTGGGGATTGGAGATTACCAAGACGTAATTAGCGGAGTCGATCATCTTATCGAAAAAGGGTTCGTGGACGAAGACCGCATCGGAGTAATGGGATGGAGCCAGGGCGGGTACATCTCGGCCTTCTGTGCAACTTACGGAAAGAGATTCAAAGCCGCTTCCGTAGGAGCCGGGATATCCAACTGGATGACTTATCATGTGAACACAGACATCCATGAATTCTGTCACCGATACCTCGGCGACAACCCCTGGGAAGATCCTCAGATATACGAGCAGACTTCGCCCATGACTTACATAAAGAATGCGTCCACTCCAACGCTCATCCAGCATGGCGGCTCGGACACGAGGGTTCCACCGCCTAACGCCTTCGAACTTTATCAGGGGTTGAGAGAGATGAACGTTCCCGTCAGACTCGTGATCTACAAGGGCATGGGTCACGGTGCAGACAAGCCCGGCCTCCACAGGGCGATAATGACTCAGAATCTCGCCTGGTTCAGCCACTATCTTCTCGGCGAACCTTTAGAAGAGTCTTTCAAATTGAAAAGGGTCGATCGGGAGAAGACAGAGAAAAGCTAACACAGCAGGGCGTTTTGCATTGCTGCCTGGAACATACAGTGTTCTTGTCTATTTGTGCCGAGACCCTGTATTCCAAGTTCGTCTGAAACGAGTGGAGAGGTCCGGTTCAGCGGGCTTGGATAAGTGTAAAATCGAGATTCGAAGAGCCTCAGAACCCTTCAGTCCGAGAGGTGTTGAAATGAAGATCTTCAAGAATGGAAATCTTATGGTCGTGACAGATGACAAAGGGATCATCGACTGCGACAGCGAAAAGGCGGCCGGACTTTACCTGGAGGACACCCGTTTCATTTCGAGAATGGTCCTCAAATCATCGTTACCACTCCTCAAAAGACTTCACTCTGATTTTTCATGGGACGGGATTGAAGTCCGCTATCTTGGTCTATCTAAACCCGAGGCTCCACATTTCGATATCTTTGTAACCGAAAGCCTCCGCGCGGAGGGAAACACACTTTACGCAGAGCTAACGGTCAGTAACTATTCGGCAGAGGATATAGAAGTGTCCTTCGAATTTGAAATCAGCTGCGTCTTTGAAGACATGTTTTCTGTTAGAGGAGAAAACGACGCTTACAAAGGGCTGGATATATCTAGGACGCTGTCATCATCTACAACGAATAACTTTGAGTTTGAAAGTGACTTCGAGAAAGACATCGTTGAGAACTCTATGCCGGCTCTTTCAACTAAAATAATGTCTGGCGGAAGTTCCAGCCTTTCCGGGAAGCTCAGAGTAAGCAAAGAATTGAAGAAAGAAGTGATCTTCAAGAAGCTGTTGTCGGAAAGACCCGTGAAGGACATCTCACCTGTCAAAGACACTCCACTGCTGAATGAAAGGGAGCTGGGGGATCTCAAGACTCTCATGATTCCGACGGTCTACGGTGATTTTCCAGGAGCCGGTCTTCCCTGGTACGCGACCGTCTTCGGAAGGGATAGCCTCATCTTTGGCCTTCAGACAGTTGATCTCCTTCCCGAAATAGCAAGAAATATTCTTACGGTACATGCTCACCTTCAAAGTAAAGAGGAAGATCATAAGACCGAAGCGCAGCCGGGAAAGATCGTTCACGAGACACGCCTGAACGAGCTTTCTCTGTCAGGGAAACTCCCCTTCGAAAGATACTATGGAACGATCGATGCTACCCTTCTCTTCATAATGCTAGCTCACAGGTATTACGTTCAGACAGATGACAGTAACTTCGTGAAATCCATTGAGAAGAACGTCATGGCAGCTGCAAAATGGATCGACGATTATGCCGACCCAGATAACGACGGATATATTGAGTTTGCTCCTTCGGGCAGCGGCCTCGTAAATCAGGGCTGGAAGGATTCCTCAGATTCGGTGAGCTTCGCAGACGGAAGGCTTGCAGAACCGCCCCTTGCCCTCGTAGAGGTTCAGGGATATCTGTACGACGCCTTCAAATGCCTCGAGAAGCTCGTTGTTCTCTTTGACAAACGAGAGATGGCCTCGCTCTATGCCTCTAGAGCGGCGGCTCTAAAGATCAAGTTCAATCGTGATTTCTGGCTCGAGAGCGAGAGCTACTTCGCTACGGCTCTCGATAAGAACAAGACTCCGGTCGACTCGATAACCTCAAACCCGGGCCACTGCCTCATGACAGGGATAGTGAACGAAGACAGGGCAGGTGCTCTGGCAGACAGGCTCTTTTCCGAAGAAATGTACACCGGCTGGGGAATAAGAACACTCTCGAGCAAAATGAAGCGCTACAATCCCTTCTCTTACCACAACGGAAGCGTCTGGCCGCACGACAACTCGCTTATTCTGCTTGGGCTTATGAATTACGGCTTTTCGGAAAAGGCCAAGGGGCTCGCTCTAGACCTTTTGAAGGCGAAGGAAAGGTATCATGACAATCGCCTCCCCGAACTCTTCAGCGGTCTGTCAAAAATCGAGACGTCAGGAAAGTTAATAGAGTATCCCGCAAGTTGTTCCCCTCAGCTCTGGTCGATAGGAACGCTCTTTGTAATATCTAGGGTACTGGACGCCTGAATAAGAGAATCTATCCTGGAAACTGCTTTTGGAAAGCCTTCTGGGCTTAACGGTTTTCGAAGCACGTTCAGCCTCCGGACCCTTACATCGAGAAAGATGGCGATATCGACATCGGCCTGTTCTTCCAATCTCACCGATGCCTTCAAATACGAGAATTGGGTCTACGGAATTCTGGAAGGAGATATGTGAGAACTCTTAGGTAGTCATCCTCTCAGTAGGAGTTCTTGGGGTAAGAACGACTTATTGACACTCCCCATGTCTAAAGGCAGGGGATTCTTGGGTGACTAAACCGAAGTCCATTTCTGGTATCGGAGTATGACCCCAAGTTCAGGGCTGTGCCATCAGCCCGTCCCTAGGCAGAGCATATTAGCTCCTAGGGCTGGCAGACTATCGCTTACGCTACACCATCTGCCACAGACTTATTAGTCCGCTAATTTGTTTTTAGGTCTTGTACATGACAACATATAGAGTTTTACCTGATAGATGATTAACTATCAGAACCCTATACTCTATCCAATTTTCAAAAAACTTCTTTACGACTTCTGCTTGTCGCCATTGACTGATGGATTATTTATAATATACCATGAATGTGCCTTATATCCCCATAGCTGAAGCAGGGGCTTTACGGCACTTTCGGTAAATATCGGCCCTCTATAAAGAATGAGCAATACCAATCAGCTGCTCATTTCAAATTCTAGCGTAACGATCTTCTTCGGTCCACACGCAACTGAGACGAGATTGTTCTGAATAGGTATCTCTTCTTCTCTTTTCTCAGCGGCTGTACACAAGCAGGCTTTGCTAAACAGACCTTCTCTCAGTCGAATCTTGACGTTATCGGACTCTTCTGAGAAATTGACTAATCTGAGGATAATACTCTCCCCATTCTCAGCCTTTTTTATTGCAGTTACTTCCGTCGTCAAACTATCTACGGTCAGTGGTGTCTCAGGCCGCCTACCTGCGAAGCCTATCGACAGAGGCTTCTTCAGATAGCTACAACTTCTCTTTACGATGTCTTCAAGGGAATCTATAAAGAAGACGGCGTATTCAAAGGTGAGACTCCCTTTCATTTGTGCCCCGGGTGTTTCTATCTTCGGCCCTGCAGGCCGTTTCATACTCGATAGAGGATAGGGAGAAGCTATGTGGCCCACTGCCCTGAACAGGGTTAACTTAAGACCTTGCTCGAAACTTTCAAACTCGTTTATTCCTTTGGTGCTTACTGCGAAACCGCTGTATCTGTCAGTGTTCTCGATTTCTCCGAAGACACCGTTATTGGGTCTGGCAAGAGGTTCATCCTCGATCCAATTCGGGTTGATTTTTGAGGGCTGGCTCTTTGGTGTTGTTACGATGTCGAACGGAGTTTTGTAGAAGAGAGCGTTCCCTGGTTTTTCCCTCCAGAAATTGACCTGAAGTCTGTGATTCTCGCAACTGTTAGCAATCTCAGTCTCGATTTCTAAAATACTGCTCGATTCCATCAGTCTCAGAGTGCAGTGAACTGGCATTTCAGTTCTTGAAAGAGAGCGCTTGCGTCCGTTCTCAACAAGACCGACTGGCACCGAAAGTGTGTAACTAAGTCTTATAGCCCTTGCTAGTGGCCCGTTTTCTATTACTTCTACTGTCTCTAGGGAGCCGGAACTCGTAACAATGGTATCGGTAAGCGGCCTTGAATAAACGTAACCATCTCCACAATCGCCACCGTCTTCGAAGAGGTTCGTGAAGAGCTTTTCACCGGTGGCTTTGCTCATTATCTCAACTCTTCCATCGGGCATTGCGGTGACCATCAAAAACTTGTTCTCAAGACATCGACTGTTATTTGCTTTGTACAGGTCATGATTGATCGGTCTGCTCGAACTGCATATCTGGAACTTGTCGAAGGAAAGCCCGTCAATTTGCGACCCAAGATAACCCTTCACAGAGACAACTTTCTCTATAGGCGCCGAACCGCCAAGATAGTTCAGAGACTTCTCGGTTTCGCGTAAAGAAGAAATCTGGAAGTCCACTTCTTCACCTTTTTCGTTCTTCACAACAGGTCTCTTTGAGAGGTTGTCGAATGCAATATGAGGAAGATCAATCTCTATCTCCACAGGACTAGTCGGACATTGTGATGGATTGAAGACAACAAAGAAGTCATTTTCTCCTTCGGAAGCGGCTCCGCTCAAGCTTGAAAGCGAATCCATTGCTATATTTCTGCTTATCTCAATACTGTGGGAGTATCTGCGCGATACGTCTAAATGGACTTCATCCACACTGCAGCCACCTATGCTGTCATGGGCAAGGTTCTGAAGAACCAGCTTCCAAGCCTTCTGCAGGAAGCCTCCCGGATGCCGCTTTCCTATGAGTAGAGCGAACGACGCAAGTGGCTCAGCGTAACTCTCTAGCCAGTTTAGCGCGTCAAAGTTTTCGCGCTTGTTTTTGCACCTGGAGGAGAGGACGTTGGGTAGAATGAAATTGAAGTATCCCCTCTTGGAGATGTTAACGTTTTTCAGCTGCCCGTGAAGAACTCTTATTCCTTCGGTGGTAGGTATCCTTTTCTTCAGCTCCGCCGCCAAGTCATTGAAAAGCGCCTGTTTGCAGGAAAGACAGTTGTCGGTCTCTTTTAGCTGATCTATGAACGGAAGAATCGACTCGCTTGGCTGAACATGGTCGCAGCCATCCATCAGCACCACCATGCCGGTTGCGGAGTTTTCCATGAACTCCTTTGCAGAGCCTATAAAGAATGCCGAATCGACAGGTTGACCCTCAGGTGTGAATGCCATGTTGCAGTAACCCAGTCTTTCCGGGAGTCTGTAAGTGTACAGACTGCTCCCATCGGCTCCCTCCCAGATGAATTCCCATGGCAAGTCATCGCCAGACACTCCGCGCCAAATTAGTGACGAAGTGATCCCGAAATGTCTAGCTATTTGCGGAATTTGAGAATTGTGTCCGAAAGTGTCGGGAAGATAGGCCAGCTTCTGTGGATCTCCAAACTCGTGTGCTATCTGGGAACCAAGCAGAAGGTTGCGGATCAACGACTCGCCATCGGAGAGAAACTCATCGGCCTGAACGTACCAGGGACCAACGCCAATCCTGCCTGATGTCACAAGTTCCTCGAGAACTGGGCGCATCTCCGGCCTGATCTCCAGATAGTCTTCCAGTATCACTAGCTGTCCATCAAGGTTGAAGCAACAGTATTCTGTACTACTCTGTAGGATTTCTATTAGCTTATCCATTGCCTTTACAAGTCTATACCTGAAGGATTCAAACGACTCGTACCACTCCCTGTCCCAGTGGGTGTGGGAGAGGACGAGCACGATTCTATCTTTTCCTGCCACAGTACACACCTCTTCCATAATTATAAGCCGTGTCAAATAGTCGGAAAACCTTCTCCGGAGCTATTTCCATTTGAATGTTGTGAATCGAAGCGAAGACAAAACCACCTCCGGGAGAGAGTATGTCTATACGCCTCTTTACATCATCTGCAACGTCATCCAATGTTCCGAAGGGCAGCACATGCTGAGTGTCACATCCGCCTCCCCAGAATACGATATCCTTTCCGAACTCCCGTTTGAGCATCGCAGGTTCCATGTTTTTTGCACTCGTCTGGACGGGATTGAGGACCTGGACGCCGGCCTCTATGAAATCACCGATGAAGGGATAAACAGAACCACAGGAGTGTAGGAATATAAACAGCCCGGGTTTCTTCGAATGAATATAATTGCACAGCGCCTGCAAACGTGGTTTGAAGAGCGCTCTGAAAAGCCGAGACGAAATCTGCGTATTCTCCTGTGTTCCGTAATCATCTCCAATCTGTATAAGGTCGATTTCGTCACCGAATTCATGAAGGTACCTTTCGAGCTCAACGGTGTACTTCTCGAGAAGCTTGTCAAGGAAGTATTCGACTAACGGTCGATCCGTTATGATTCTCTCCATGAACTCCTGATAACCAAAGTAGGTGTGTCCTGCCTCGAGAAAGTTGCCTCCAAACGTTCCCATTACCGCACAGTCAGCGGAGTTCCTAATTTCCATAAGCTGGCTTTTCAGAAAAGCGATCTCCCTCTCTGAAAGACCAGAACGGACGAGTCCGTCAATTGCCTTTTTGTCTTCTGTGCCAGCCAAGGGAAAGTATTTCCCGTCGAAGTAGAATCCGCCTCTTGGCATGCTGGCTACGATCCGGCCGTCATTCATAATGACTCTAGAACCATCGGCTAACGTGACTGGATCGAAACCCGCAGGCAAAAGATACCTTCCGCCGTCTTCGAACAAGTCGAACTCTATCCATTCATCTATTCTTGTATCAAAGCCGCCGTCGAGTCTCTTGAGTTCTACGACGTCAGAATGCATGCTCTTTCTTACTTCTTCTTCGACCAGGGCCAGTTGCTGGAAAACGTCGTAGATTTTCACCGATGTGTCTGATAGTCCAAGGTACTCCTTAAGCTTCCTGTATGCTATTGCATGGATTCCAGTCGATCTCATTCCACCAAAATCTATAGGGACCCGATCCGGTTCCCTGTGGTTCAGGGCTTCTATTATTCTCTCTTTTGAAGTTATTTCGATCACCCCACTTGAAGATCTGTGCGAAGGAATTCATATGCCTTCAGGTCATATCTTCTCCCATCACCTGCGATGAGATAGCCTTTCTCTCCAGCAACTTCCTTAGCAAGAAGGACCGGCTTCATTGATCTATCCTGAGCGAGAAACAGTTCGACATTGTCGCTCGCCTTCAGTCCTGCGAGGATAGGAGCAGCCTTTCGGCCACTCTTGAATACTGAGATTGGATTTCTCATGGTAACGGAATACTTGTGCAATCCGGTCGATCCAGTCGACAGCCTAACAGCGAAATCCATGGGTTCGCCGTTGAGAAAGGGGCTGGCAAAGCGGTTCTGCAGGTTGCCGTTAAAAAGTCTGAAGAACAATCTCCCACTTGCCGGAAGGTCCCGTCTGAATCGTAAAGGTGAAGGAGAGGCGAAGTCAACCAGGTTTATGCCTTCGAGGCCTATATTCACCGAAAATCCACTGCCAGTATCATCGATTCTAAGTCCCCCGAGTACTGTCAGAGTATCCGTCCCGCTTCCGCTGATTAGATCACCCTGCGGGGCGATTCTTCCGGGAGTGGAGTAGCTGATCTCCGGCCGCTCAACGTTGAGCGGAACTTCGAGAAACAGAAAGTCAGACGGACCGACGTCGTAGATGTAGTGGATTCTTACAGACAAGATTATCTCCGCAGATTCTGCTGGCAATATGAAGGATTTTCTGAAGGGCCTGCAGAATCTATCTATGGGCTGGAATTCAATCACCTTACCCCACCGTGATTCGAAGACCCTAAAGCCACACTTGACTGGCAGATAATCCTCTTCTCTATTTGGAGAAGCTTTTCCTGTGTACAACTCGTCGTGTTCTATAGCGTCTGCCAAGTTTTCTGTCGGGTTGACAGCGGTACGCACTATTTTGAGCTTTCCAGCCGTCAGAGATGAAGAAAGGAGTTCTCGCCCGTTCTCCTTGGCCACGATTGATTCAAGTTCTCCCCGATCGTTGAAGGATAGATCGAAGTGATCGGTCGAAACCTCTAAGTTACCTGTCGAGCTTTCAGAAACTGAATTTCTTCCAGCTTTCTTCCGTGGCAGAAAACGCCTGTGCTCGAAGCCCTTGAGTTCGCCAGGGTCGAAAAAGAGCTTCCCGCTGTAGAATAATGAAGAGACCTCAGTTCCATCGGGAGCTTCCAAAGAAAGTTCCGGATCGTCACAATTCATAACACAAAAATCATTGCGCGTCAGCCCTGTTGGGTTGAACGCCGTAATGTAATTGCCAGAACCAAAGACTCTCTCTCGTAGACTATTGATTGTCTTGCAGGCCAGGCGGTTAGCCCGAAATACCCAGCCGAAACCCTGAGTTACTGCATCAAGGATTGCCTCGGGGTCTTTAGAGAGATACAGACCTCCACCTCCCGAATGCTCGTCGAATCCCCCGATCAATTCAAAAGCTTCCTCGATCTCTTTATGGTTCTCCCCATTTGAAAGCCCGTTTAGAATCGAAGCTTCATGCAGAATGGAGAAGGTATGCGAAGAAAGTGAGTTCTCCCTGGGATAAGCCAGAATATTAGAAGTCCACCATCCGTTGAATTCACCTTCTACGTCTTGAATTACTGAACACCAAGGTCTAAGTCTATCGAAAAAACTATCGATCGTTGCTGTGGAGATATGCGGGTTTCTCCACGAGGCGTTCCAATCTTTTATCAGTTCGACCGGCGTGAATATAGGTTCTCTGTTGTCGATTGCCATTGGAATTGCATAGACCGGGAATTCATATTCTCTGACATCGAGCGAAGCGAGTTTGTCTATAACCTCGCCTTTCAAGGTTTCAATATCGCTTCCGAAGAATCTATGTCCTTCAATGTAGGCCCATTTAGGATCATCCGTGAACCAGGCGAGTATCTTTGCTCCACTCGGAAGTCTCCACCAGAAAGGCGACTTCAGGTTCGTGTATTCCTTGAAAGGGGCCACGAAATTGTTTATCGACATGAATAGATTTTCCACACCTGTATCGAAGAGCAGCTCCAAGAGTCCGGTACTCACCCCTGGTACATCGCTGAGAAAGGCGCTCTTGATTTTCATACCCGATGCTCTTAGCGACCTGGTTCTCTCCAGAGAATGGAAGAGTTCCTCGAACTCTGTCCTGTCTGCATAATGGTGAAGAAATAGCGCTCCAATTCCAAATTCTCCCCTTTTCAGCAGATCACGGGCCATCTCATAATCGGCTTGACCGTATCTCTTTTTGAAACACGAAAAGGCCCAGGTCGTTTCAATATTCCACCTGAATCGCGATTCTTCCGGCAAGGGCAAGCTGTCATTGTAGAAATGAATCGCCTTTGCGGTGTAATGAGCCTGGAGTCTCTCGACTTCCTTTATGGGGGCCGTGTAACCAAGGTCAACGTGAGAAAACATTAGTAGATTGAAATCAATTATCCTTGGCCGGTCAAGCTCTATACTCTCCTCCAACCTCTCCTGACAAGACGCAACGATGATCTTGACCGGGCCACTCTCAACTGTGAACAACTCTTCCGATTCACCCGGAGCGACAGATGTTGAGCTCTCTTGTTCTCTCTGTGAGATAGTTATATTGCATCTCTTCTCTGACGAATTGGCAATTATCACCAAGCGAGGCTGAAGCTCGGATCTCTTCAGAAGGTCTGTGAACTGAATATCTATTCTTATTGAATCTCCTTTGACCAAAACAGATTTCACGTTATCGCCCCACAGTCTTACCGCTCCACAAGCACCGTTTCAAGGAAGACTCTTCTTTGCCCTGCTGGATCTCCATACAGCCTCTCCAGGAGAATTGTGGCTGCCTGTCGGCCCATCTCACCTGTCTTCTGTGCAACCGTGGTCACGGGGATCTTGAGAAAAGAGAGGAAGTCGAAGTCATCGAATCCGCTTACGGTTATCTTTCCCTCAAGTTCAGGGTGTTCGATCAGGTATTTGACAACTCCAAGAGTGACGTCGCCCGTGCATCCAACTATTGCCTGCGGTGGATCATCGAGGTTCATGAGTCTTCTTGTACACTCGTAACCGTTCTCCATCTTTGGCATTGTTTCACACGCGAGGTATTCGGGATGTAGTCTTGTCCGGCACTTTAGCACTCCGTCAAGGAAGCCGTCCATCCGTTCCTTGATGGCTGTCGCGTCTTCTTTCTGTGTTATGAATGCTATCTTTTCTTTGCCCTTTGAAACGAGGTGTTCAACAAGTATCCGCGAGCCGTTGCGGTTGTCACTCACGACGAAGTCGAATCTTGATCGGGGTATGTACCTGTCTAGAAGTACAATCGGTACACTTACATTGTTAAGGAATCTTATAGATGCCTGGTTAAAGATACCACCGACGTAGAAAAGAATGAGGCCGTCCACTCGTTTCTCAAGCAGTAGTTTCAGTTCTCGTAATTCCTTCGCCGGATCGTTGTCGGAGACTCCTAGCAGGATGTTATAACCAGCTGGTGAGCATACACTCTCGAGCCCATCGAATATATCATGCATGAAAGACCTCAGGTTTGGGAGAACCAGACCTATTGTCATTGTTCTCTTCGTTATCAAGCTTTTTGCTGCCTGGTTTGGCAGGTAGTTCATATTTCTGGCTATTGAGACGATCCTTTCTTTTGTCTTTCTATTGACCCTGGGATCATCTCTAAGGGCTCTTGAAACAGTAGAGACCGAGACTCCAACAAGTTCAGCTATCTCCTTGAGACCAACGCTCATTGCAACCACCTTTCTTCGCTTGCCAGATCTGTTTCAACGGCTATCACGAATGGGAGATTCACGAATGCGACGGCTTTTTCAAATCCACCGTTTTCGACCGTATCTATATAGAACGAAAAGACCAGATAATCAGGGGTACCTGGTTCATTTTCGCCAAGAGGTACAATTCCAAGGTTCGAAGTGGCACTGTAAGAATAATGCCTTAGAAGCTGGAACCTCAACCTTTCATCCAGACTGAAAGAAAAACTCTGGCGGCTGGCCACGACGGTCTTCCCATCTGATCTATCCAGCAGCATGTAGCTTTGGAAAGGTAAGAAAGGCGGTCTCGACCCAGCTAACTCGCTTTCCATAGTAGAGAAGGATCTGGCCCCTCTGTACTCAACATTTGCGACTCCTTCAATTCCCAGTGAAAGAACATAGTTTATCGAATGGTCTTTGTATGATACGGTCGGCAATTCCTTTCTATCAATAACAACGCTTATTTCAATACCGCCCAGCAAACCTGCAGCCAGCGTTATCTGAGAAATGGGTAGAGAACAGTAGTTAAGCGTTATGATCTCCTTCAGTGCGTTTACAGATCTATTATATGAGGACATTGTAGCATCTATTTGTGAAAAGGTTTTGGGACTCCCAGTCAAATATGACTCCAGGCGCAAATCGAAATGCAAATAGCTTCCGTCGCTGCATGGAGCAATGACTTCGATTGAACCATTCTCACTCTCTTTCCATTCGAGAAGCGTATGCTTGTCGACATCGAATTCTTCTTCGGTGTTCGTTCCATAACCTGCAACTTCAACAACATTTACTCCTCTATTCAGCGGTAGAAGAAAGCAATAGCCCTCACTGTAAGTGTTCCAGTGATCCGTGAACTCTCGAAGGAAAGGAGTTCCCGCGAATAACTCACCCCCGATCTTTAGGCAGAGGTCTTCGCCCTTACGGATATCAGCCGGTATCTCGACGTAATACTGACCTTCGCCCGGAGCAATAACGCAAATCTCCTGTGGCAAAAGCTCGTCAGCCATCTCACGCAAAAGCATCTCCAGCTGGGAATAAGCCTTGGTGGATAATTCCACAACACTCGCATTAGATGTTATGTTTTGTTCAAGGGTTAGCTTGCCAGGCCATCCGGCAGTTACGGCCGAAGTGTGTTCGCCGTAGAGGATCAGGTTGATATCGAGTGAAGACTTTAGTCGGGCATCGGTCCTTTCCAGATCCTCGTCGAGTTCTTTGGCGAATTCCTGGACACGCCGAAATGCACCTGCCGAGAACGGCCCTCCGGTCTTGACCACTTCCCACCATCCTGACCAATCCCCTTTATATACCCTGGCAGTTTCTCCGTATTTCTCTTCCATAATCCTCATGAATTCTGAAGGTGTTGAGACGATCAGCTCGACTTCCTGATCGTTCCAGTTCGAGTAGAGGTCGAGATATGCAACGGCGCCCGGGAAGTATCCTGCGTTATCGAAGGCGACCATTATGGCTACCTCGGAGTAAGGGTAGCCCGATAACTCGAGGTTATTCAGGTAGTTCTGAAGAAGAGAGGGGCTCTTGATCCAATACCCTTCCGCGTAACTGCCTTTGCTGACCCAGCAAAGGACACGATTCCCCAGCGGGCCCTCCCAGTAGAAGAGGTTATGGCTTCCTTCAAGACCCAGCGCCTCCGCATAGGCATCGTTAATCCCGCTGACGAAATAGTCTATTTCTTTCTCCGCCAGTATATCGGGAAGATCGGCCGTGTAGCCGGGAACATCGTTCATAAGGCAGGTTGAAATCTCCAGACCATTTTCTTCAGCGAAACTCAATGCGATTTCCAGGCTTTTCGAGATCACATAATCGTTTGTGAACCCCGTATGCATTGACCCGTATGCAGCCCCGAAGTCCAGTCTGCCTTCCCTGGCATAAGCACTGTACCGTTCAACCAGATCGCTTTCGGGATTAGATCTCAGCCAGCAATCAAATTGCCAGAAGGTCTCGACGGTGAATCTAAAGTCAGGGAAACTATCCATGAAGTCTAGAAGGTCGTTGTACATCTCAATGTAGTATCTTTCTACCTCGAGCTGCGTTCCCGTGAAGCCGATATCTTGATGACTGAAGGGAATCAGGTACACTTTTTCAATCTTACCAAGAGATATGACTGCCAGCAAGGAGACTCCCAATATGGCTGCAATCCTTTTGAAGGGATCCATTCCGGTGCTCTTCATCTTATTCCTGCCCTCAGCGTGAAGCCGCGCATCATTTTGTCCTGTGCGACGAAGTAGAGAATTATCAACGGAAGGGCCGTGAGTGTAGAGGCGGCCATCAAAAGATTCCAGTTTGTCGAATACTGCTGCTGAAAACCTCGCAACCCGATTGCAAGAGTCCACATGGAAGGATCATGGAGATAAATCAGTGGACCGAAGAAATCATTCCAGGTGAAAACGATGGTGAAAAGGGCCACCGTAAAGAGAGCCGGTGTCGAGAGTGGCAGTATTATCTTTCTGAAGATCTTGAACTCCGAAGCTCCGTCTATCCTGGCCGATTCCATTAACTCGTCTGGAATGGAGATGAAAAACTGCCGCAAGAGGAAGATGTTGAAAGCGCCTCCCCCGCAAAAGGCCGGTACTATAAGGGGAAGATAGGTGTTCACCCAACCGAGTTGAGTGAAGAGTATATAGACCGGTATTATGAGAACTTGGCCGGGTATGAACATAGTGGCAATAGTGATGTAGAAGATCAAATTCCTGCCTTTCCACTGCAACTTGGAGAAACTGTATGCGACCAGTGAGGCCGTGAGGGTATTGCCCAGAACATTCATAGAGGTTAGGAACAGTGTGTTGAAGAAATATCTGAAAAAGGGAAAACTATCTACTGCCTTTGCGTAGTTGCTCCACTGGGGAGGATCGGGAAACCAACGCATCGGTATAGACATGATCTGTGCGTCCGGTTTGAGTGAAGTCGACACCATCCAGAAGAGCGGTATCAAGTAGACCACACTAAAAAAACCGAGGACCCCATATATCGTAAAATTCCTTATTGATTTCGCTCTGTTTATACCTTTCATGACAATCACTCCCTCAGTAGTCCATCCATCTTCTGGAGATTCTGAAAAGAAGGACCGTCATAGGGACCAGTATCATGAACATCACCCATGACATCGCCGAAGCGTATCCCATCCTAACGTCTTTGAAGGCTAGCAGGTATATCTTAAGGTTCACGAAGGTGGTCGATTCCAGCGGACCACCTGCAGTCATTATGTAAGACTCTGCAAAGACCTGGGAAGCGGCTATGAGACCAGTGACCGTATTGAAGAAGATGACTGGCATGATCATGGGGACAGTGATACGCCAGAACATCTGAAGCTTGTTGGCCCCGTCAAGTTCTGCGGCTTCGTAGAGATACTCAGGAACGTCCTGAAGACCAGCCAGAAAGATGACAATAATACCGCCTATCCCCCAAAGGCTCATAAGAATCATAGCCGGTTTAGACCACTGAGGCGAGTTCAGCCATAGGGGACCTTTAATACCTATGAATCCAAGCAACTGGTTTATGAGACCGCTCCTGGGATTGAACATCATCATCCATAAGAACATCACCGGAATCGAGGGAAGGACAACAGGGAGGAAATAGATGGTTCTGAAAATCCGCATCCCTTTCAGGGCACTACTTAGAAGCAGAGCAAAGATAAGGCCGGTGAAGACCTTGAGAAAAACCGAACCGAACATGTAGTAAAAGGTATTTCCCAGTGCTTTCCAGAATCCGGGGTCGAGCGTGAAGAGTATTTTGTAGTTGGTCAGCCCTATCCAGCGCGGGGCATTGATCATGTCGTAACTTGTGAAACTGAGAAAGAGTGTTGCCAGTATCGGAGCGAGGACGAAGGCCGACAGCCCGATCAGCCAGGGTGCCGCGAAGAGGTAGCCGGCGAGGTTCTTCCTTCTGAAATACTTGCTTCGTTTTCTTCCCATCCTTCAGGCTCTCCCTTCACAGAGCGATTACGGAAAGCAGGACACCGAAGAGATTTCCGGGTCCTGCTATCCGTCGTTACTTTCAGTGAGTCATCTTGTATTTCTGAATCTCGGCTTCTATTAGTTTCTGTGCATCATTTAGAGCTCGATCGGGAGTTTTTGTACCGTAAATGGCTTCTTCAGTGGCAACCTGCAAAGTCTCATACCACAGCGGTGCCTCAAGAATGAAAGGCCTGAACTTCGTGAACTCCAGAGCCTCGATCTGCATCTTCCACTGAGGATCCTCGATTAGATCGGACTGGTATGCCGCCCTCCTGTTACCTATGAGAGAAGAGATGCCTTCGGCAAGTTTCAGCTGAACCTCGTCGCTCAAGAGATATAGGGCGAATTCGACGGCAGCGAAGATATTCTTGGATCTCGATGATAGTTCAAGGGAGAATCCGTTGGACCAGGTAGCATTTTGCACGGGGTAAGGTATCTGTACGATTCCATAATCTAGATCCGGTGCGTACATTGCCAGATCGGCTATGAAATTACCAACCTGTATTCCCATTGCAACCTTGCCCGCAATGAAGGCATCGGCCGCACCCCAGCCGAAATTGGCGCCGAAAGAGAGAAGCTTCTCCAGACCGAGTTCGTTTATCAGGGCAACCCATTCCTCTAACGCCTGTATTATACCCGGACTGTTTACAACAATATCTCCATCTTCAGTGATAAAGTCTTCTCCCTTACCCCAGACATACATCCAGAAGTAAGATTGACCGTATAGCGGGTTGAACCCAACAACCTCGTAATCACCGTTCTTGTCAAGAACGTTCAGTTTCTCGGCGTAGTAGAGTAACTCCTCCCAGGTAGTAGGCGGTTTCTCGGGATCCAGGCCAGCCTGTCTGAATAGGTCTTTGTTGTAGAAAAGCAGCCTAACGTCTGTCTCAAGGGGAAGAGCGTAGATCCCATCTTCGTAGGAACACATCTTCAAAGGTCCCTCAAAGAAGACTTCTTCAGGATCAAAGCCAGCTGCCAACAAATAGGGCTTCAGATCAAGAAGAATGCCCGTCGAAGCTCTCATTCCCACGTTACCCAGATCATGCAGGAAGACATCAGGCTCTTGTTTTGCAGCCATAGAGACCCTGATCTTGTCCCAGTAGTCCCAGAAGGAAATTGCGAGGTCCTCGACCTCGATAGCTCCCTTGTTAGTCTCGTTGAACTCGGCTATGATCTCGTCCATGATTTCCTTCGACGGACCTGAAAGATACATGTGCCAGAACTTCACTTTCGCAGCCGCACCAAAACTAACGGCCACCATCAACGTGATCAAAAAAAGAATCAGTAACGATTTCTTCACTTTTAATCCCTCCCCGGAATACGTTCGGTGCCAGTGGTGCATGAAAACTCTATCATTTTGGAACCCTTGTATTCGAATCCGTTCATGCGGTCTTACGGTTCGCGGTGGCAGATAATTGACGATTATCATCAATAAATACAAACGCTTGCATTTTTTCAAGCCATAACTATGTTCTTTTAAATATTACTTCTGTTGTATAGTATAGACGTATGAATTTTTTGATGGGATATATAAACTCTCTTTGAATACAAATGATTGTATGTATTGAAGTCCAGAGGAGGTATCTATGAAAAGTCCCCATCTCATTTTCTATTACAGTCATGAAAGCTGTCCGGCGAGGGTTGCTTCCCTTCCCGTAATTGCTTGGTTGTGTAAGGACAGGAATATCGATTATGACGCCTACTTCTCTGTCAGACCAAGCCTCGCAGGTATTGGCGACCACCTCCCTTTCGCCGGAAACAGACATGAAGAGCAGCTGTATTTCTTGACCAATTTCTACGAAGAGATACTCTTTGTTTCCATGAGCGAGGGTAGGGAGGTGCCTTTTGAAAGGTTTTTCAGTGCGAGAGGATGTCCTTCTCTCAACCATTCTTCAGAGGAACTGATTGAACTGTATATAGAGCTCTTCAACTTATTCGAAGAAACTTTCCCGAAAGATGCAGTTGTATATCCTTCATGTGAGCTTGACTTTCCGCTTGAGATGGTCGAACTGGGTTCTTTCAAGTTACCAGGCCGTTCGAGGATAGACACTTTTCTGTATCCTGAGATATTCTACCGAAAATCTCTGGCAATTCATCTCGAGGCGGGGGATAGTCAGTTTGAGAAGCTTCGTGATTTGGGGGTTGAGAGGCTTCATCTCGCGTGTTGCTCAGATGAAGAAGCAGAGAGATTCGAAAGAATGGGATACGAAGTCGATACGATAGAGCGAATTGGTGACGGTGAAACACTGTTGAGTCTTACCGGTAGAATGGCCAGAAGATGGGTTGACAGAGGGAAGGGAGTTTCGCTGGGAAACGATCCCATTACTCTTCGCTGGATTGCCAAGTACATGAGAGAGGATATACTTCCGATTGCAGCTCTAGGCACACTGAGAGAAAGTGTGCCCGTAATTGGTGAACTGGCGAAAAGTACAGGCAACAACATAGTCTGGGGAAGTCAGATATACGATGATGGAGTTATATCTGAACTATCCAGGCGGGGAATTGTCTTTGTCCTGGCCCATGATGTCGAGGTTGGAGTGACCATTAAGAATGAGGTGAAGTTGCCGGTACTGTGGCTAAAGGAAGCGAAGGCTCCGTGGAAGGAAGAAGTTTCGGACGGCTTTCTTCTCGAGAGGATTGAGAATGGCGATATTCCCATTGTGTTCGTGAACTACGCTGCTGATCTCGGTCATCTTCCTGTGCTGCCAAGATATCTGGACCTGCATTCAATTGACGGAATAAAGGATGGAATAGCTTTCCCGTCAAACTGGTGGGATTACGCTCCCGAGACCCTTGAACAGTTCTTCATTCCGCGCGAAAGGGGAGGCATCTTTCCTACGGGTGAGATCCTCCTGAGCAGCGCCGGTTTGGGTGTAGCGACCGAGGCAAAAGGCTATTTGCCGCGAAACGTCTACTTTGAATCTCTTCTGATGGCCAGAAGTATCATAGCTGAACATTGTGGAGAAGCAAATGTTCCGATCGGGCATTACTCGTTCCAGGATGCCTGCCCGGAATACAGACATGGAACCGCGGAGCCAGATTTCATAGTGCTGAAGGAGGCAGGCTTTCAATATGCCATAAGTTACAAAGACGAAGCAAAGTGGCCCAGAACGCTCTACGATGACGGGGAGTTCATTGTGCTGAATCAGCAGACCGAACACTGGAGTTTTGATCCCATGAGCGACGTGAGAAGATGGGAGAGAAAGCTAAGCGAAAGCCTGTCCAGCGCATGGGCCGTGATTGGTTTGGATTCACCTTTCTGGGGAATGACGCCGTGCTACTTTGGAGAGGCCTCGAAAGGGCTGGATCTGACTACCCTCACAAAAACAATGAAGTATGTGATATCTGGCGGTGAGAGCGGGAGGCTCTTCCTTCTAAAACCCCATGAACTTGTCAGGTTTGTCAGATTGCTTTCACAAAGCGAAAATAGCCGAAGGGAATGATAGAGATGATTCCTTCTCACGAACAGTTCAACCCGACAAACGTCTCCGAGAAGATGAACGCCCATACCATAGAGGGTCTAGAAGAGATACTGGACTTCCTCTTATCCGAACGGAGAAGGCCGGGTGGAACGGTTCCTGTTATTGCAATCGACGGATTCCCCGGGAACGACTGGAGAGAGATCATACAGACTGCTAAAAAAATCGTTGACCGCAAATCTCTGACCATTGAAGTGTACGATTTCGACACATGTAGGAGAAACGATGAAGAACTTGAAAATCTCTTAACTCGTTATCTTGGTCAGGATGAGGTTTTTGGCAGGGTTTTCAGAAGAAGCATAGCAACGTTCTTCTCAAAAGAAAAGATCTCAACTCTGAAAAGGGAAATCAGTCGAGGGAGGAACTCGAAGCGGCAGGATGCAATACTGGTAATTGGTTGGGGATGTATGCTTAGCCCTATGAGAGGCTCGTATGACCTGAAAGTGTATTTCGACCTCACGAGAGAAGAGACCATGAAGCGTTACAAGAAGACAGGAGCTTCTTTCGGAACCCAGAGTATTGGGCCCAAGAGACTGTACTACATCGATTTTCCCGTCTCGGAAAGGCATAGGAGGAATCTATTCGATTCACTTGACTACTATGTTGATGCAAACTCGGAAGATTCGAAGGCACTAATTGCTGCAGGGGATCTAAGAGAGATTTCCAGGGAAATCGCATCCAAACCTTTCAGATTGAAACCTATCTATGAACCGGGTCCGTGGGGAGGTCAATGGCTCAAGAGGGTACGTCATCTTCCTGAAGAATGGCCAAATTGCGCTTGGAGTTATGAGGTGATTGCGCCGGAGATGTCTATACTCGTGAAGAACCGAAATACTACTCTGGAACTACCGTGGAATCTCTTTTTCGATCTCGCGTATGAAAAAATCATGGGTGTAGAGAGCGGAGGAAAGTTTGGCGGCGAATTTCCGATCAGGTTTGATTATTTAGATACAATGAATGGCGGGGATCTTTCGGTGCAGGTGCATCCGCAGACTACCTACATAAAGGAGAATTTCAATGAGAATTACCACCAGGGAGAGATGTACTATATTGTCGATTGCAAAGAAAGTAGGCGGGTCAATCTCGGTTTGAGAAGCGACGCAAGCGTTGAAGAGTTTAGAGCAGCTGCAGAAAGTGCCGAAAAGGAAGGTATTGCCTTCGACTACACCAACTACGTCCACAGCGTTCCCGTAGACAAGCATGACATACTAATGATACCTCCCGGCACGGTGCATGGGTCTAGAGAAGGACTGGTCGTTCTTGAGATCAGCTCGACCACATACAGGTACACATTCAAGATATACGACCATCTGAGGCCTGACTTACAGGGTGTTATGAGGCCGATTCACATTGAGCACGCCTTCAAAGTTTTGAATAGGAAGCGACGGGGGAACTGGGTAGACAGACATTTGAAACCAAAGCCATCTTTAGTGGCCTCGGGTAATGGTTGGGCCGAATACCTTATCGCGACAAGCAGAGACTTCTTCCATGAGGTCTTTCGGGTTGAAATAGAGGGCAAGGTGGAATTCGAAACCGAAGGTAGATTCCACATATTGACGCTCGTTGACGGAGAGAGTGTGATCCTTATCTCGGGGGAGAACAGGCGGAAGATGAACTACTCCGAGACTGTAATAGTGCCTGCTTGCGCAGGTAGTTACACAATCGAGGCCGGGAGTGGGGAGAAGTGTATAATTGTGAAGGCTCGCTTGAAGTGAATTCACACATCATACTAGCTCTAGATGTCGGAGGGACAACAGTAAAATCCGCTCTCTGTGATTTGCATGGTCAACTGGTCTCAGGCGTTAACATAACCTCCGTTGATTCGAGAGGTTCCAGAGCAGTTATTCTAAAGCGGTTTTCCGAGATCGTAACTGGTTTGGTCGGGCAGTCAAACAAGATGAACCTTGAGCCTGTCGGCCTCGCAGTTGCCTTTCCCGGGCCATTCGATTACGAAAAAGGAATTTGCCTCATAAAAGGTGTTAACAAATACGAGGCGCTTTACGGAATGGATCTATCCGGTTTCTTCCGTAATGAAGTCACCGTAACCGAGTTGTTTCCCGTGATATTCGATGCCGATTCTTGGGCCTTTACTCGTGGCCAGTATCTCAAAGGTGCAGCTATTGGTGCGAGGAGGATCATTGGAATTACAATAGGTACAGGACTGGGTTCAGCTTTTATGGAGGAAGGGAAAATAGTCCAGAATGAAAGAGGAATACCTCCTTACGGCTGGATTGGAAACCTTCCTTTTGGCAAAGGAATACTTGACGACAGAATCTCCCGGAGGGGAATACTTGCAAGGTACCGGGAGATTTCAGACTCGCTTCAGGTAGATCTAGATGTGATGGATCTCTATAACTTGGCCGTCAAGGGCGACACTGTCTGCATGAAGCTATTCTGTGAAACGGGAAGCCTTCTCGCAGAAGCCCTCATACCCTTTATCAAGATCTTCTATCCGGATGTGATTGTTCTTGGAGGCAAGATCTCGGGAGCCTATGAGTTTATTGGTCCAGCTCTGAGGAAAGAGCTTGAAGCGAATTTGGGGAGCATCAACCTGCCGAAAATCTTGAAGGCGATCGATCCCGATAGCTCAACACTGTCAGGATTGGCTCTTCATTTAGCTGAGATATGCTTTGGAGGAGGGAGTATATGATACCAGGTTGCCAAATAAACTGTGGACCCCAAGATTGGCAAATTCTTCAACATAAGGAAGGAATAGCTTCTGTAACACTCTCAGGCAGCTACATTCCTTCTATAGAGATCTCCGATCGTCAAGCGGTATTTGTGAGGGTGGTCTGTGAAGCAAGCTCAGAGCCGCTACTGCCATGGCTCCCGGCTACAATGCTTGAAGGCGAAAGATGGGAGATATCTTTCGAGCTCCCCGTGGGGGGACTCTACAGGATAGAGACCTCCCTGAAACCAGATAGTTCTGGTATAGAATACGCTTTCAGGGGTGATGCCATACATCATCTCGGTGTGGGTGAGGTTTTTGTCATTACCGGTCAAAGCAACTCAGCAGGTTATGGCAAAGATCCGATATACGATCCTCCGGAGATCGGAGTTCATGTGCTGAGAAACAAAGGCAAATGGGATCTGGCCTCGCACCCTCTTAACGACTCGACAGGAACGATTCACCCTGTAAACATGGAGACAATAAACCCTGGGCATTCACCTTATCTGAGCTTTGCCAGATATCTTAAGAGAGAATTGAATAGACCAATTGGTCTTATCCAGGCATCTCTCGGAGGCTCCTGTCTCAGTCAATGGAATCCGGCCGAAAGTGGAGAGCTCTATACTAATCTACTTGAGATTACTACGGGATGTGGAGGAGATCTCGCAGGTGTCCTGTGGTATCAGGGATGCTCCGATACTTCTGATGATCTCAGCATCACGTATGGCAAGAGATTTGCGAACTTCGTCAACAGCTTGAGAGAAGATCTCAATGATCCTTGCTTAGCTTTCTTTACGGTACAGCTCAACCGTTTTGTAGCAGATCAGGAACCTTGGGGAATGAGCGATGACAATTGGTCCAGGGTGCGAGAGGCCCAAAGAAAGGCGGGGAGAGAGCTCAAAGGAGTCTTCGTAATTCCAGCAATTGACATACCTCTTTCAGACAATATCCACAACAGTTCTTACGGGAATGTAATGCTCGGAGAAAGACTTGCAAAAAGCGCCCTTAAACATCTCTTCGGAAGAGACATTCAGGCCGATGCACCGGACATCAATGAAGCTGTTCTAACAGGTGACAAAGAAGTACGTCTTTCCTTTGAAAACGTTTCTTCCAGGCTTTATGCCTTTGATCTCAAGGCAGATGATTTACCCATCTCCATTTATGATGAAGAGGGAAAGATTGAAATAGTGAGATATTCAATTAGGGACAGCATGATAGATCTGGAGCTCTCTAGAGAACTCATAGGGGAGGGTGTTGTCCACAATCAGCATGGTACGAATCCAAAGTCTCTTTCGATTATTGACGCAGTTAGTCATCTTCCGGTTTTGGCATTCTACGGATTCAAGATCTCGAAGGAAGGATTCTAGGACGCGCCTTAAGAACGACTCCTTTAGGGGCATCTTTTCATTCTCTTGAATATGAAACGCCGAGCCAGAAATGAAGAAAGGTTCTCTTCTGGTTATTATATGGTATTCGTGCAGTTGAACGACAAGACGTCAGAGTGCGGAGGACTCCTCGGGGAGCCTGGAATTAGTGACCGCGCACGCAAGGCGTTTGTCAGCGAAAGCTCTCGGAACAACAAACAGAGTCAAGAATGAAGAAATCTCTCGACGTTTCCAAAGCAAGTCATTGAGAGGATTCATTCATGACTTATACCGACATTCACTGGCGAGGCGCTCTTTCGACAGGTTTCTACTCAGTGGCTCAATTCAATGCTATTCTCGGTGAATTTAGCCGGCAACCGCTTGCACTCTTGCTCCATAATCTGAGGAGGTAATTCTCTAGTCATGAAGTTCATTTTGCCGTCAAATTGTCATGATGTATGAATTCACAAAGTAGTGGTTATCAGCTCCTATTAGATTCCGTAAAACGGACTTCGTTGGTTACCTGTGGTCTTGTCTGGAATTCTACTGAGTTCCTGCTGAATTCTCCGCGAAGAAGCCTGTCATTAGGATGAAAACATGAAGATCAACCAAGAAACCAGAACGCCTCAATTTCAGATGCAAAGGCTTCTGGTCCTGACATAAAGTCAGGCGTAAGTCTTCACTTGTTTCCCTAAGCATGAACTGTTGATCAAGAGCTGTATTTCTCTGACTGCCAGCAAACTGTTCACTCAAATGAAGAGAACCTCTAGTCTTGCTTGTCAGGTATATTGCTGTCGTCTGCTTTCAATGAACTGTCTCCTGACTTCTCACTCTCTTTCCTCAGCCGCTTTGCCTTCGCTTTTGCTTTCTTTGCGCTCTTTTCTTTCATCTTTTCGTACATGTCTCTTATCCAGACATCGACAGGCGCCTTCCACTTCTCCGCTTTGTTGGGTATATTCTTTATCATCGTCTTTGGACTTATTCCCAGTTCCTTCGCCATGCGTATCGTTTCATCACCGACTCTGCATCTCTTCTTGACTTCCTTCCATTCTTCCTCTCTTTTCTTGTTAGCCATAATAACCTCCCGAAAACCTTCTTGATATTCTGAACATGAACCGGCGATATCTCGGGGCCGAAAACATAAGCTCATCTTACAGTGCAAGATAAAGAGCACGCCGGTTCTCAATAAAGAGACTTCTAACCCGGAGTTGTGAAGAAGTACTTCTTGTTTACAAATGAAAGTCTAGCATACCCCATCTTCAGAAGGAGAAATCACTGAAGAATTTGTGCCATAAACTTTACAAACAAGTCATCGTATTTCGATTATTAGACTCAGTTCCGCTCCTATAACTGAACTCATGGATTGAGTGAGCATAATTATACTAGTGGCTCAAATAGTATGATTTGCTAGAGAAGAAAGCCTCTCAAGACCATTGAAGAGTCTAGAGCGGGATCCTCCATCGAGAAGCTTCGATCGGTTTCAGAGTCAACGAAATGCAAGAAAGCGAGTCTGTCACTGAAGAGGAGACTAATAAACGTGAGAGGGATTCCGCTTGACCTTGATGTGATCTCCAGGGAGCCCGACATATTTGGACTGTTGTCATCATGCCCGAAATAAATAGCAAGACGGAGCCGTTCTGAGACCAAAATGCGAAGCAGTCTCCGTTGTGGTTCTGAGGGGGCAGTGCTCTCTGCATGCCCGATTGCTCACGAATACTCTGCCCGTATTGCGGCAATATCAATCTTCCTGCCGTCTTAGTATCCCCTGGATGAACTCAGCCTTGCCATTTGTATAGGTTTCTGTGTTGTCTCTGAACTTTTCGGCAAGCTCTTTCTTGAGAGCTGCATACTGTTCCGCAGCCTTGCTGTTTTCGCGCAAGTAGTCCCTGAAGAAGATGTGCTCTTTCCAAAACTTGCTCTCAAAAACGACCATGTGTACGTGATAATCAATCTCGCTGCCGGATCTCTCAAAGTATCTTCTCTCCGGCATTGAATCCTCGTGCTCGGATCTGTAAAGATAGCCCGTTCCTTCAATGAGCGGTACGCAGGAGTCGGCCTGTTCAAGTGAAGATACGCCAATCATTATGTCGATAACCGGTTTTGCCCTAAGCCCCGGAACGGCCGTACTCCCTATATGTTCTATCGTCTTCTGTAGCTCATTTAGTGAGGCAGAAATCCGCCCGGCTTCCTCCTTGAAAAGTCTAGGCCAAGCAGCACTGTACTCATCTACTATTACTTGCTTTGCTCTCATTCAAATCACCGTTTTAGATTAAGTTGCTAAAAGTACCTTACAAAGCATTATGAGTGACGATTTTGGGAAAGATCGATTCGAGAATGCAAACCTTCTCAGGAACTTCTGAGATTCCCCATGGGACGTTCTTCCAGGAGCCTTTCCGAAGCCTCCCATGTCGCCACAGACTTATCGGCGAAAGCCTTCCCGTCAGGAGAGGGACAAGATCCGAAATCTCTACCTCGAAATCCTCTGCGGCTTCCGTTGTCTTCGCTACACCGTCTCCGATTTCGATCTTCACATTGTTCTCGGGAAGCAGCCCGTCATGTATCTTCAGAACAACGCTTCCGGAGACAGAAGTATCCATGAGTCTTGAGATAACCTGAAGCGGGTCGAGAATTCTAACCATCCGCGATGAGGCATCTATCATCTTGAGCTCTTTTCCAGCCTGCCATCTCGAATGGAAGAAGAGTTCTATTGGAAAATCTGGTGGCATTGTCCTCATTTCGAAAGTTGCAATCTGGTCCCTATGATTCAGCAAGAATCTCTTCAGTGAATAAAGGCCGGCAAGATCGGTGAAGTTGAATTTCTCGATCACCATCTTCCTTTCTTTCTTTCTTGGAATAAATCATCATTCCATGGGGTGTGCCCTTACCATCTGTGGCAACGGCTCCGAAGAGATCTTTCTTGTGGAATATCTCCTGGCTGCAAGCGTTAATTTCCAGCGCCTCGGTGTAACGAGAGGTTTCCCACATGACTTTCCGGGCCTCTTCAATTAACGTTTTCATCTCTTCATTGTTTAGAAGCTTGCCGGAAAGTAGCTTGAGACTGTCGTCTTTTATCTCATCTGAAAGAAGAGAATGATCGAAAGTCAACTCAAGGCTCTCGAAGCCAAGCCCGAAACCCAGCCTTACGTAAAAGTCATGTTTGAAGGGATCAAGCATTATGAAAGTGGCTCCATTTTCTACAGCCTCCTTTATGTCCTTCAGGAGGATCGCCTTTGTTATACCTTTGTTACGGTATTCGGGCAGCGTAGCCACCGCCTCGACGTACCTGCATTCAAAAGGTTTGGTGCGGATCTTCGCTAGATACTTGTAGCTTATGTATGCGGCCACTAGCTTTTCCTCATCGAATGCACCCCATACATATTCCCATAGCGAGGGATCAGAAAAGAAGAATTCGCTCTCTTCCGGTTCGAAGTATTCGAACGACATAAGGAAGATCTCTACGATTTTGTCTTTATAAGAGCTGTCGATTCTTCGTATCTCCATCAAGCACCTCTTTTCCCAACAATGATACCAGATCATCATTCTATGCTCTCATTGGTATTTGCCATACTGTTAGCTTCCCCGCTTGAGAATCAGAACCGAGAGGTTATCTTATCTTTGTAAACCATTTGATTGGAATACATTTGATTTATCTAGAGAATGAGGAACCTCTTACAGAATCCTTGAGTATACTGATTAAATCCCGATAGCATCTTCGCTTACTGAGCTTTCCGAACTAGAGGACGAGATTTTCAGTTCATACTAGTGCGAGGGTATTAAAAAGATACACAGTTTGTAGGTTATTAGGCTATAATAAATATATGAGTGAATTGTTAAGGAAGCTGTTAGTGTTTTGACCAACAAAACATTCATGCAAAGACAATACAGCTCGACAATTGCCTGATGGCAATGTTGGAGGGGATCGTATGGGTGTAGTTAAGATTATTGGAATTGTGCTTGTTGTAGCCGGCGTCTTGGGTTTGGTGTATGGAGCGTTCACATACACTAAAGATAGTCACACTGTCGATCTTGGCATAGCAGAGATTGAGGTGAAGGAGAAAGAAACTGTACAGATTCCGATTTGGGCAGGTGTTATCTCAATAGCAGTTGGCTGTGTACTTCTGTTCTTGCCGCTTAAGAAAGGCTAGTCATCTTTATCTGACGGCTGACGAAAACCCTCGAAATCGGTCTCCATATCCTACCACCACTCTATCAAATACTTATAGTCATCTCTTAAGCTGATTTTCTTGTGGTGCATTACGGATGTGCGCAGAGATCCAAGGACCGGGCAGATGTGTCGAAAGTGAAATCTAGAGGATTTCAAGCGTGTCTTGCCAGTTCAAGACTTCGGACTTTCGTCCAACAATATCCGAAGACGGTTCTAGACAAATCGTCTTTGCTTTAGACCACAATGTCTCGAAAGAGTTATCCTAAGTCTTTAAGAACCGGCAGTCAAGTAGTAGCAACATCCTAATTAGACTTTCAATCTCTAGTTCTTGCCACTGCCACTAACCAACGTACAGCGATGTTAGGTAATCAAAAAAAGGACTTCTGTGGCTAGGATCTTTGAAAATAAGATCCTGGCCAACTCTTTGAAAGACCCTTTTAGGCTGTATAGACGGCGAACGGTTTTTCCTTATCTAAGGTTCCTCAAAAGTAGTATTGAAGAGAAGGATCGGATGAGAAGAACTCGCTCCCTTCGGGTTCGAGGTATTAGTAATGAAATCAGGAATAACTCGACTATCCTATCTTTGTAGGATATGTCGATTCTCCCTAGTCTGTCAAAAACCTACAGCGAGATCCCACAAAAATGATGGCAGATTTCACTAGTCTCCCCGTTTAGCAAGTGGAAGCGAGGGTCACTTCTTTGCCGAAAATGCAAGTCTCTTTCGCTAGATGTGGGACGTAAAAATGATCGAATAGGGCATTTCCGGGCGACGATCAAGGTGGTGCAAGAAACACGTGATTTGCTTTTAGAAGAGGAGAATCCTTCTGTAAGGTATTTGACGTTGACTTCTCTTCTGGGTCATGCAGAAGATTCGAGCGAATCAGAAGAACGAGAGATGAAAAATGAAGCGTGGGGTGGTGCCTGCTTTGCTCGACCTCCAGAACGATGACGGCTCGTGGGGAACACCCGAGAGATTCTACACGGATAAGTATCGCGGAACCGTCTGGAATCTGATCATTCTGGCAGAGATGAGGGCAGATCCAGGCAATCCTGGGGTAAAGAAAGCCTGTGAATTCATATTGAGCAATTCGCAAGAGACAGAGCTAGTAGGCTTTTCGTATTCTCGAAGCGCCAAGAGACTGTCAGGTCTCCCGGGAGGTGTAATCCCCTGCCTTACGGGCAACATGGTTTTTTCGCTCATAAGGCTCGGCTACCTTGAGGATGAGAGATTTCAGAAGGCAATCGGCTGGATATAGGCCTTTCAGCGGACGGATGACGGAGTAGATAAACCACCCGTAGGAGAGGTCTACATGAGATACGAATCCTGTTGGGGACGCCACTCATGCCACATGGGCGTAGCTCAGGCCTTGAAGGCTCTAGCTGCGATTTCGGAGGAGAAACGGAACAGGAAGATAGACGAGAAGATAGCTGAGCTGGCAGAGTACTTCCTGAAACACCGTTTCTACATGAAGAGTCATGATCCGGAGAAAGTCGCAAAGCCGGGCTGGTTAAGACTTGGTTTTCCCCTGATGTACCAGACAGATGTTCTGGAATTGCTTGAGATATTCGCCGAGCTCAGAATCAAAGATCCCAGGCTTCAGGATGCAATCGAAATCGTTTCACTCAAGAGAAACAAAGAAGGACTCTGGAAGATGCAAAACTCCTTGAACGACAGGATGCTTGTTCCCATCGAGGAAAAGGGAAAGCCTTCGAAATGGCTTACACTAAAGGCACTTAAGATCCTCAAGTTTTATGCCGAGCTATAGAGGTTTTGTGCCTTTGGCGCGGTGCTCAGAGCAATCGTAATAACTCTGCTTACAGTGGAGGGTTTTTCAATTTGCCTCTCTTGAACCGAGATCTGCACAAAGCGCGTCAGTCGTAAAAATCAATCGAATGGAACGATTATACAAGTGATTCATACAGATCGAAGTTCTCCCTCAAAACATTTCGAGATTTTCTGAAAGAAGTTGACGCTAGAACCCTATGAAAGCCTTACATAATAACAGTTACAAGCCCTTCAGGCATCTCTTTTAAGTGTAGAGACACATAGTCACACACTTATCTGAAGTGATCTCTGTGACTCCCCAGAGCAAAAGAGTAGGAGAATTCACCTGTTTGCGAAGTGTCGAACTCTGGAATTCTCTTCACCAAATAACAGATGCTAGAACGCCTCTTCCTCAGTCTGTGGCAAAGTATTCCACCTTCACCGGGAGACGCTTCTCGGCAGACTCGAGGATCGAAAGAACGACAAGCGAGGTGTTGATGGCGTCATCGAGATTTATAAGGAACTCATCCCCAGTCGCCAGACAGTCTATGAAATGGCGGATACTCTCATATGCAAATCCCTTTGCCTTGCCGTGAACGAAATGATTTACAAGTACATCGGGATGTTTGCACTCTTTCTGAGTGAAGCTCTCGATCATCTGGTTGTTGCTGAGGTCAAGATTAACCATGCCCTTGCTGCCCGTGAAGTTGAACTTAATGTCGTTTACGCACGGATTCGTGTTGGGCGTTATCCAGCTGTTCTCCATAGTTGCTATCCCGCCGTTCTTGAAGGTTAGGATAGTCTGATAAATGTCGGTTGTATCATGCCCCAAATTTTTCAGAACACCGGAAGAACTGACAGAGTAAACCGCATCTACCTCATCGCCGAAGAACCATCTCAAAGTGTCTACCGAATGACTACCCAGAAACCATAGAATAGACGATTTGCTTGACCAAGGCAGCATATCTGTCGCAACCCAGAGAACGTCATTCAATCTGAAATAGGCGCTTACCGGGGTTCCGAGTTCCCCATCATCAAGCATCTGTTTGGCGACTGCAAAGGGAGGACTCCATCTATTGTGAAGATCGGTCATTACCCGTATGTTGTTTGCCTTTACCGCCTCTGATATCCTGATCAGGTCCTCTCTGGTTGTTGCAATCGGCTTCTCTACGAGGATATCCTTTCCGGCATTTGCGCAATCGACAACTATCTCACCATGAGCGAAGTCCGGTGTGACTACAGATACGGCATCAAAGCCAAGCCTATCTAGCATAAGGCGATGATCTTCAAATACATTTGGAATTTCAAACTCTTCGGCAAATCTCTTTGCTCTTTCTATGTCATGATCACAGATGCCAACTAGCTCAACTTCTGGATGCTCTTTATACAGGAATGCGTGCGTTCTTCCCCATACACCTGCGCCTACAATAGCTACTCTTTTCTTCACTAAGAGCCCCCCTTTTTTCTCGTTGAGAAGAGATTTGCTTCAGTTAATCTTGACTTCTATTTCACATTCAAATGTCCTATCCCATGGAAGACTGAACTTCTCAATCGAGATCCGATTCTTTGAAGAGGAGAAATCATAGATGTCCAGTTTCCTCCCACGAATGAATCTCTCAAGGAACTCTTCTGCTTTCGGTACGAAAACATCGTCTCTGAAGCTTTCAAAGAGTCCTTTGGACTTGCTAACCTTGTATACGTCGCCACCGGATTCATCGATCGTTCTCTCCAGAGTTTTTCTGAGAACCCCCTGGTAAAGATGGTCGTCAAGAAGCCGCGAGATATAAAACTCGGCGAGAGCCTTTTTCTCCACTTCACAGGAACCGGAAGTCAAAGCCAGAGAAAGAAGCGTCCCCAGGCTGTTTGAAGCCGTATTCCAGGCAGAGTATCCCCAGACGTTTTTCAGCCCCAGCCCCAGATAAGCTTCAACAAAGGAAGGGTTGGACCCGTTTGGATAGAAAACGTCCAGTATGAAGACCCTCTGCTTCCGTTTGCTCAGGTTTTTCAGAGCCTCAATCGAATCGGTTGTAGATGTCCCGGCGATCAGAATGCCGGTTGTAGAATCTGAAGACTGCCTCATCCCTAGAAGCTTCATATGGGATTCTACGTTCTTGCCAAATTCCCGGTCCTCGAAATCCATTACCTTGTCCCTTGTTTCGGGAGAGTCAAAGATGACATCGACAGGATATTCCTGGTCTCGTCTGTAACAAATCATCTCCTGGAGTACTTCATCGGCGCCGTTATGAATGAAGACTCTATCTTCGATTTCAAAGTCTCTTGCGACTCCTTCAAGTATGTCTAGTTCTCTCTCCTGAGGGCCATGCTGGAAGGTATCTTCCTGGGCAAGCACAAGAAGATCTGCACAGCCGTCTTTGACGAGCCTGAGGCATTCCTTGTTCACCCGGTGGTTTCTCAAACGGAGTTCACGATATCTGCTGATAAATCCTCTGGGTAGTTCATCTTCTACGGTCTCAGCCTCTTCCACCTTTCCATGGCCCGAGAGCCACAGATACTTGTTAAGCATAGTCCACAGTTCTTTCGAGCCAGCCGATGAAACTGAGACCGACGCTCTCCTGACAATAGAAGAAAGGAAAATCTCGGCATCCGGGAATCTTCTCCTCAGCTCTCTCACCGACCTCAGCCTTTCGAGAGCTGTCTCAGCGCTTATTCCCTCCTCCCTTGAGGCTATGAGACCGCCGAAAGATAGCATATCGACAGAGATTATGAATCTGTCTGCCTCCCTTGAAAGCATCCATCCGATCAATTCCTCGCATTCTCCCGGCTTCATGTATCTTCCCAGCAGACTCTTTTTCGGGAGCTCGATCTCGATACCATTAAGATCTGCAATCATGGAAACCAGCTGGTAGTTTGGGGGTCTTTCATCCATTGGAACAACTACTGTCTTCAAAGAATTCCTCCCATCTCGACGATCTCTCTCTGTATCAGGTCAATGTTCACATCTCTGACAAGCTTTCGATGTTTCACGGCAAGTGCCGCAGAAATCCCTGCCGCCATGCCGGTTGCAGTTGCCAGCGGGCTGGTCCTTACTGCAGAAAAGGCCGTATGATCGGCACTGATAGCTCTTCCGGCAAGAACAACATTAGCTAAGCCCTTTGGTATGAGAGAACTCATGGGAATATGGTACTCGCCCGGGTAAGGAATTGAGATCGTCTTCAGTTGTGCCGAACCGGGCAGATGAATATCAATCGGATACGACCCTACTGCAATGGCGTCATCAAATGTTTTTCTATCAATCAAGTCACTAGTTCTCAAAACGTAATCTCCCACTATGTGGGTGGTCTCTCTCACCCCTATGTGACAGCCAGTCTGAATTAGAAAGGAGTCTTCAAATCCGGGAATCTCTTTCTTGAGGAAGTCCATGAATCGCCAGACATCGGTGCTCCCGTTGGTCTGGGCTTCAGTTAGTTCTTTGCTTTTGTTGGCGTAACCGGCGTATCTGGTTGTGTTCATGAATATCTGCCCGGGATGGTAGGGGACTTCGAAAAACAAGAGCCTGTCCCTTTTGAAGTAGATTCCGTAGTCGTCAAGCCTTTTCATGAAGCTGAAGAACCCGGCAATTCCCAGATAGCTCAGGTCGGTATGCTCACTTATGACGAAATCATCTCTGTTCCTTGTAACATAAGACACTATCTCTTCTCTATCAACGCCCCCGATTCTCATCACCAAAGTCATCGGCTGGCAGCTGGAAGGGCTTCCGTCTCCGATGTTGTAATAGGCTCCGGCGCGTATGGAAAAGTTTCCCTCGCCCGTTGAATCGATGAAAACCTTTGCATTCACTCTGTTCTGCTCGCCTGTGCTGACAGTTGTTATAGAGGTGATTGAGTCTCCCTCTCTCGAAACATGCAGGACAAGTGAGTTGAACAGAAAGTCCACGCCTTCCTCTTTGAGCATCTCAATCAGCAATGATTTCATCTTTTCGGGATCGAAAGGGGTGATTGACTTTACAAATCCAATGGGATCATCTATGTGTCCGTAACTCCCACGCATTGAAACGAGCCTGTCAATAATCTCCTGTCCGATCCCGCCTATCACCTGTCTCTCAGATGAGTGAAATGTCATCATCGGGTTTACGAGGGCAGTAGTAAGAACTCCGCCGAATGACATATCCTTCTCCAGAAGAAGCACTCTTGCTCCTGTCCTGGAGGCAGCAATAGCCGCCGATACGCCAGCCACGCCGCCGCCAACAACTACAACATCATAAACTAAATCCATTTCTTCACTTCCCAGTCTATTTGATTCCAGAACTCAAAGCGGTATCTGTGAAGTACCTTTGAAACACGAGAAATATAAAAATAACGGGCAAAATAGAAACTGTCGTTGCCGCCATAAGTGGTCCCCAGTCGGCTGTGTACCTATTCTTGAACACTTCCAATCCTAGCTGCAGAGTCCTCATAGACCTGTCGCTTGTTACTACGAGGGGCCAGAGGAAATCATCCCAGGCCTGGGTGAATGTGAAGATCGCAAGGGCCGACATCGCAGGCTTTCCAAGCGGAAGAAAGATCTTCCTGAAGATCTTCAGTTCTGAGGCCCCATCGATCCTTGCCGCTTCCGAAAGTTCTTTTGGAAACTGCATATAGAACTGCCTCATTATGAAAACTCCGAAGACAGTCATTATGTGAGGGATTACAAGACCGGCATATGTATTGAGAAGTCCGGTGCCTCCCCTTCCCAGAATATCGTTTCCGCCCACGAGCGGAAATGACTTCACCATAAGGAAAGTCGGAACCAAAGTCACCTGAACGGGTATCATCATAGTACTCAGTAGAAGGATGAACAAAACATTCTTCATAGGGAAATCAAGTCTGGCAAAAGCATAGCCTGCGAGCGAGCAAAACACGAGGTTGAACGCCATCGAAAGAAGTGAGACGATTACGCTGTTCATGAAATAGTTGCTGAAGCCTCTTGTGGTGAGCGCCGACTGATAATGTTCCAGAGTAATTGTCTTCGGTAGGAATGTAGGCGGCCAGGTAAATAGCTCTGCGTTTGGCTTTAGAGAGGAGATTGCCATCCAGAAGAAGGGCGACCCGAAAATGACTGCCGCGATCGAAAGAAGTAATATGGTCCTCACCTTGTTCTTCCTCATTCGAAGGCCTCCTTCTGTCTACGTGATCGGAAACTTACGACGGACAGGGTCATGATTATTATCCCAAGAACGAACGACATTGCACTTGCATAGCCCATGTCCATGTAGTCGAAGGCAGCTCTGTAAATAAGAAGCCCGACCGTCGTTGTAGATTGCAGCGGACCCCCTCCCGTCATGACATACATCTCCGTGAAGGACTGAAGAGTGCTGATCATACCGACGATCAATACATAGATATGAACCGGTCTAAGTAGAGGGAGGGTGATCCTGAAAAACCTCCGAATAGACGAGGCACCATCTATCGCTGCCGCTTCATACAGATTTTTAGATATCCCTTGAAGACCGGCCAGATAGATGAGCATGTTCCATCCTGCTCCCCTCCATATCCTCATAGCTACAATGGAGTGAAGAGCTGTGTTTGGATTCCTGAGAAAGTTCACAGGGGGTATATTGAAAAGCGAAAGGAGGAAATTCAATATACCGATTTGAGGATCATAGAGCCAGATCCAGATCATACTTGCCGCAACCATAGGAGTAATGACTGGAAGATAGTAGATCGCCCTGAAAATCCCGATTCCTTTTAACCCGCTGTTGACAAGCAAGGCAAGCAGCAGAGAGATCAGCATATTGAGAGGCAGGACTTCAATTGAGAACTGAAAAGTCACCAGAACCGCTCTCCAGAACTCTGAGTCACCGAATATTCGGGCGTAATTCGCCAGGCCAATGAACCTGGCCTCTCCGAAACCCGAGAATTTAGTTAGACTCAGAAAGAGAGAGACAAATATCGGGACTATTTTGAAGATTATGTTGTAAACAAGCACCGGCGCAATGAATATCAAAGCCGTTACTGTTATTCGCCTCTTGAGACTGCCCGCACCGCTCACGCTTCACCTCTTAGAAATAGATGAGCCGGCCCGTCCTTAGGAAGAGCCGGCTTCGGTAATTACTTCAGTTTTCTGATTTCTTCGGCCGCTCCGTCTAGCGCGTTCTTTGGAGTCATTACGCCCATAATTGCACGTTCGAGATACTTGGAGATAATATCTCTTGCCTGAACCCAGAACGGAACATTTGGATTTCCATAGGCATACTTCGAGCCTTCCACGAACTTCATCAGATTTGGATCATTCGCAATGTACTCGGCCACGACGCCGGACTGTCTTGGCGGCAGACTTCCAAGAGCCGTGTTTATAGCAATAAGCGCATCCTTCGACGTCATGAAGGAAAGGGCCTTTGTTGTTGCTTCCAGGTCCTTTGTGCTGCTGGAAACCATGAAACCCGCGAATGAGTAGAAAGCGGCTCTCCCATATCTTGCGGGTGGGAAGGCTAGACGAATCTTGGAGTAAACATCCGGGCTGTATTCCTTGATGGCCGCGAGAGATTCGTTGTTCATGAAACACATTGCCGCTGTGCCAGCCGCAATCGGCTCAAGGTTTCCGATCGGGGTAAGACCGTATTCAGAAGCTACCTTGGCCTCTCGTATCAGGCCTACGTAATACTCTAGAGCCTCCACTCCCGACTGGGAATTGAAAGTCGGATTGAAGTCGTTGTCGAAGAGAGCGCCGTTGTTCGCAATCAGGAAGCCTGTCCATACTTGTTGAAGATCAATCGCCGATACAGGAATGTCCAGGCCGGCCCTCACTAGTCTACCCGATTCATAGACTGTCAGCGCCTCGGCATAGGCCCTCAGCTGTTCCCAGGTTACCGGCGGTTCATCGGGGTCGAGACCGCTCTCAATGAAGAAGTCTTCCTTGTAGGCGAGAAGTCTGCCCGAACCGAACACAGGAACCATGAAGTTCTTGCCCCTGTAAAGACCAACACCCAGAGTACCTCCAAAGTCTTCAGGGTCCTCTAGCTTGTCGATGAGACTGTCGATGTCCATTATCACGCCCGTTTCAGCAAATCCCGCGATCGCAGCCTGGCCGTGCATGAATATATCTGGTCCTATTCCGCCGGCAAAGGCAGTTGTAAGTTTTGTGGAAAGCTCTCCCCAAGGTATATACTCAACCGCGAGCTCAATGTCGGGATTAGCTTTCTCGAAGGCAGGAACCAGGTGATCATCTACGGCCTCCATCAAAGCTTCTGTAGTACCCGCAAACCAAACCGTAACCTTCGTCTTGCCAATTGCCGTGAAGCCTAGAGCGAGACAGATGATAAGAATCAAAATCCATTTCTTCATTACCACACCTCCCTGTTAGTCTCTGGTAATTTTGCTGAACTCCCTGACAATCCGTGAAAAACTCCCGATTTCAATTCCCGTTACGATAGGGCCGATAATCAGCCCCTTGAAGCCGAGATCTAGAATTCTATCTGCTTCGTCCACGGTAATCCTCTTCTGGGTTGGAATAAAGGAAGGCAGTCCTGAAAGCTCAAGCACTTCCAAATAATCGAGAAGGTCTTCCAGCGAAAGATCCTTCCCGTAGTCCTTGGGATCGATGATCGAGATCTCTACCGCATCTGCCCCAACTTTCCTTAAGTATGAAGCCATCGACTTGGAATATGTATGATTAAGAGCCAGCATCTTGCAGAGATCGTTCTTCATAACATATAGAGGGGCGTAGTCGACGTAGACGTCAAAGAAAGACAGGCCGAATTTGCTCATTTCCCCTAGTTCCTCTTCTGACGCCATTGTTTCCGCTCCGGGAACGATTCCCATACAGCAGCCAAGAGCAGAATGGATGTTCTTTGCGGTCTCTCTGACGTCGGTCCATGTGACATGAACCTTTCCAGTCACCCTGTGCTTCACATTTATGTGAAGCTTAACTGCGTCCGCACCGTTCTCAACTGCAGCCCTTGCGTATTCCAGACTGTTCTCGGGAAGACTGACTACCAAGAGTCTGCCTTTAGAATCCATTAGCTCTCTGAAATGCATTACTTCTCCCCCCTTAGAGTTTCACCTTCCATCAAGAACGGTTCCACAAACACAACTCCCTTTGATTCAGCATTTCCCTCCATCAATTCCTGAAGCATTGTTACTGCGATTCTTCCAAGCAGATAGGGATTCAGTGCGACGGTAGTTATTTTTGGAGAGGTCATTTTGCAGAAATCTAGCCCACCAAATCCAATAACCCCTATCTCTGAAGGGATGGAAACCTTCCTGTCCTGTAGAGCCTCAATCACACCTTTTGCAAGCCAATCGGTCGTGCAGAAGATCACTTCTCTGTTTCCAGGTGTTCTGAGGTGTCTCTCGATGGCCATTCTTCCATCTCTCTCTTCGAAGGAGTTACATTCGATAATCTTTACCCGCTCAGTTGGGAACCTGTTTTCACTAAGACACTTGAAGAAACCTTCCAGTCTATCAGCAAATGTCGAGACGTTTCTCGGCCCTGTAATGACGGTAACTGTAGAGTAGTTATACTTGATAATTTCATTGGCGGCGAGATAACCGCCTCTGACATTGTCATTGTTTACAGACGCTAGGTTTTCCAGGCCCGAGTATTTGCCGATCAAGACGACCGGAATCTTCATTGCCGACAGGAAAGTCTTCAGATCGTCAGGCATTGGGATGCCTCCCACGATCAACCCTTCGACAAGATCGAGAGGGATCAGAGATTCATCGAAGCTCTTCTTGCTTCTGATCGACTGAACCAGGCAGTGAATATCCGATGACCCGGCCCCTCTCAGTATCCCCCGCTGAACTCCTGAGAAGAATTCATCGCTTTCGATTGATTTATGAGGGTTGGAAACGAAGAACATCACAACCTTACTGCCGCGGCCACTGGATATCTCGCCCGGGTATCCAAGCTTCTTCGCGACTCTCAAGACCTTCTTTTTGGTGGCTTCGCTTATGCGGCTGTCATTATTGAGTACTCTGGACACGGTTGAAATCGCCACGCCAGTGATTTCCGATATCTCTCTCAGAGTTGGCAGAAAAAGACCTCCTAACTCGTCAATTCAATGCAAATCGTGCAAAGCTGAATTCTTCATATGATTCTAGCAATTAAGAGTCGACGAAACTAATGCCATGAGGATTGATCAACAAACTCTGCAAACGTATATCCACAATCACCAGCGATTAGAGCCATTATTCTCATCAATTTGAAAGATAGGCTAGTCCGAACGAATGCAAACTATGCAAAAGAGTAAGCGATCCGTTCTGCTAAATGACCCGTCATAGGTAACTTGGCTACTTGTCCCGAATTCCAGTTCTTTCGACTTTCTTCCCAACAGAGATCTCTAGAAGCAAAGTTGCTTCAGTAGACTCGCGAAAGTGATTTCTTGAGAAGGATCTCCATCTAAAACAGTTCTCCCGCTAAGTTATTCGGTTCTCATCATCACTTTCTGTCCTAGATCCGACTGACTGAACAGGCAATGGTCAAACAGAATCGATTCAAGGTTGCGTATCTGTAAATCAGCTGCAATTCTATCGTGATATTGATGATGTAGTTGAGTATTGTCTCCATGAACTCCGTAGAAGTCTGTCCTGTTTGAAAAGTCCGGTTAGAAGAACGTATCCGTTCTAGTAATGCTGCGCTTATTCCAAGTGAAGTATCTGATATCCGGGAAACGTGCTTAGAAAGGCGCTTCGCAGGTGAAAGCGTGCTTGCTTGATGGTAGCTCAGAGAAGGGAGGGGGGAAGATAGAGGCAGAGGAAGTGAGCAAGAGTGGAATCTGAAATGGTAGGAATGGAGAGGCAATCGTCCAGTATGAGAGAGGAAAGGCCGTTGGCAGAGGTAAACCTGGAATACGGTCATCTTGACCTGCTGCCTGGCGCTTGAAGGAGGGAGAAAGTGATATTGGGGATCTTTCTGAAGGACAGAGAAGCCAGTTTAGAAGGTGATCGTTTTGAGGTAAAGATCGACAAAATGGAAGCGATTTATGCGGTCGCTGCTCTGGGTTCTGAAAAGCCCAGAGTTTCTTTTGAGGACTATATTACCACTGCAGATATACTTCTCAAGAGGGATGAGGAAAACATGATAATCCTGGAGTTCGAAGGCTTTGTGCCTCCGGGAAGAATAAGAGAGTTGCGGCTGATTTCAGATGAGCTGACAGTATCAGTAACTCTAGAAGAGAAAGAAACCGAAGAGATCGCCGAAGGATTCAGAGACCATCAGCCTCCCGAAGACTTTCTCTCGTACTTGAAAAGAAACATGAAGAAGAGCGAAAACCCTCTCATGATGGCCAACTTGGAGCAGGTCTCCAGTTGAGATTGCAGTTGTTTCTTACAAGTCGAGAGCCTTATTTACGGTTGCTCAGGTGGAGAATGCGATTTTCCAACCCTTCCATGGTTACCAACCAATAATTGCCGGCAGAACAGGTAGAAATTGATCTTAAAACCCCGCACGATCGAGTGGACCGATTGTGTTCGTTACGATGAGCTATTTGAAGAAAGAGGCTAGAGGTGCGAACTGATGGTTTCGAAGGTCGAGGTCTGTCACTCTGCATATCTTCACTTCTATCCTCTTTCGTCTGATCTTTGAAACACATCTTCCAGCTCTTCGTTTTTCTTCCTCAAGGAAGGATTTTAGAGCAATTGAGCCCATTCGTTCAGAAACGCTTTTGGGCAAAAGTAAGGTGGCCAAAGGGGATATGAGTGAACCCCTCTCTCACGGAAACGGCATTTCCTCTTATGTGAGTACGCAGAAGAGAATGGATGAATAGTTGAGTTTCTGAGTTTTTTCAGCGAAAGTTCCTTCTTAACTGAACTCTTGAAAAGGGAGATGGATAGACTCAAATTCCTTATAATTGAAAAAGCAGTTGCTTAATGTGACTAGCCAAAAATCACAAATATGAGGCTTAACGATTTTTGCTATGGACGACCGCTGCAGTTATAGGGGGTAAATTGATTCTAAAGGATAGGGAGAGGCGGTTTTCTTGAGTTCAGAGTGAATTGTGAAATCTAAGAGAATATGGAGAGCCTCTAACGATACTTGATCAAGGAGGGCAACTATCTTGAATACCTATCAGAAGAGTAGAATTGTCTATCTTCGGGATCTTATGGAGATGGGTACAGAATACTCCGGGCCGGATTTTGATCGCGAGAAGCTTCTTTATGAGGCTTCTTCCGACACCTTCGAGGAACTCGCGAAGCTACTGTGCGAAGTGTTCAATCTCGAGTATGAGACGGTTATAGAGAGCGAATTGTTTTTGCTTTATTATTGGAGTGTTTTCGTCTGGGACGAAAGCATTCCCTTCGAAACAAGATTTGCTGCGGCGAAGGAGATCGTCAAAATCGGCGACAAGCTTCGACGCGAGAATCTGAATAGCGCTTCCAACAGAAATTCTGCGGGTTCAGATGATGAAGCGTCAGTCTATGAAGCAATGGGGGTAAATGAATTCAGAGGACCTGAAATGGCCCGATGGTATTATCTCGCGGGTCTCAGCGCGCTTTCGTACTTCCTTCAGCATGCCGGAACAATTGATTCGGATATTGAAGATTCTGAGGAGAAAGAACTTGAGTATCAAGCAGTGAGGCTGGCGAAATACTGTCCAAGGTTCTACTTGCAGTACGTTAATCCTTATTCCGATGTCGTGTTCGGGCTTATTGAGCCTATGGTGGCACACTATGCCCTTGGTCTGAAGAAAAATGTTGAAGTGTCACTGCTGCAGTATATTTTCGAAGATACTCCTGCCGGGTTGATGGCAGGATATGGTGCGTCTGTACTTGCCCTTATCTGCCTTCTGGTAAATAAGGATCAGCAAATAAGGAGGAACGCTGCCACTGTCGCGGAAAATCTGCTTGAGTGGAGTGAAGACCAGGTCAGCCCTCTGTATATCATTGTGAAGAATTCGATTGTTGATGATTCTCTTCCATTGATTCTTGGTGAAATCGTACGCAATACAGATTTCTCTCATTCAGGAAGACCGATCATGAAATTTATTAGAATGCTTCTGAAAAACAAGGAAAAGAAAGAAGCGACAGATATAGTGTGTGGAGTGTGCTCTGTTCTCCTCGATGAGGAATCCCTCGAAAAGTCGGAACCACTCGAGGAGCTGGTTTCATTTGTCACAGAGCTTAAAACCGATTCAAATACTAGATTGGCAGCAGCTCTTGTTGCAGAGAAGGCAGGCTATTCATCTAAAGCAAAGCTTCTTTATGAAATGCTTTCGAAGGCTGACCATAAGCGTTTTGATCGGTTCGTTTCTGATTTGAAAGTTCCACCGGTACTTTCGAAAGATCTCTCGTTGAGCACGGAAATGGCCCGTCTTCTTGAACGAGCCTATCATTCAACAAAGTATCTCCACAAGATCATTTTTGAGGAGAGAAAGACTCTCCTTCCTGGCCTAACCGTTTTACGTTCTGGGGATTCCCCCACAATCGAGTACAACCTCCCACCAGGAAATTACAGATTGATGAGGCTTGCCTCGATACCGGATAGTTCTGAAAGAGTTGTTCGGATGGAAAACGCACTTGCGAGAGACCCATACGAGTTTCGGCTCTACTCAATGCTGGCTAATGGGTACACTGAGATAGGCTTAGACAATAAATGTCAATACATTCTGGAAGCCGGTTATTCGAAATTGGAAACTCTATTAGGGGAAATCGAATCGGAGTCTTACTCACTCGAGTATGATCGTGCGAACAACAAGCCTCTGCTGGATCTAATCGTTGACTATGCGGATTTTCTTCGAATAAGGGTCGGTGATCAGACTCGGGCAATAGAAACCTATGAAATGCTTCTCGATATAGACCGGGAAGATGGTGTGCATGCAAAGCACGGGCTTCTCAACAGCTTATTCAGGCAGAAAAACTTCATGAAAGCCGAGAAGTTGCTGGAACGCTACCTGGAAGAGGAAGATGTAGATTTTCTTATGGGGCGAGCCTTCATCAGTGCAATAAGAAACAGAAAACAAGATGCCAACATATATCTGCTTCGCGCGTTGAGAACGAATCCTCTGATTGTAGAAATGCTCTTCAGAGATATGGGATCTGTGAAGTTCGAAGAACTGAAGGAGGATGACGAAAGAGAAGCAGCAATGTATGCGCTCGACTATCGTCAGGTCTGGGAATCCAGCCCCAAGGCGTACAACTGGCTCAAGACCCGCAGGATATCCGACTGAACGATACGCTGGCTCGGTTTTCTTGGCCGGTAAGAGCCTTTACTGGCTAGTCTTTGCTTTTACTAGAGGGCACGGTCAAAAATCTCTATCGTTTGCTGCTCGGAATCAGGGAATGCATTTCTGCGTTTGTCTCATCAATGTTAAAAATGGAGTCACCGAGAAAAGAAAGAACTCCGGGACTAGAGAAGGCACCTCGCATAGTGGTCCTCGCCGATCTTCTTCATAGGGGGTATCTCGAGAGAGCAACTTTCTCCGGCGAATGGGCAACGCGGATGGAAACGGCAGCCACTAGGTGGATCGATCAGGGAGGGAATATCTCCTCCCGTTATGAGAGGCTTTCGCTTTAGACCAGTTTCTGGGGCTGGCGCCGCCGATTTAAGCAGCTTTGTGTAAGGGTGGAAAGAGCTGTTAATTATCTCTTCTGCCGGACCGATCTCCATGATCATGCCAGCATACATGACTATTATCCTGTCGCTCATATAACGGGCGCCGGCCAGATCGTGGGTTATGTATATGAAGGATACTCCATGTCGCTCTTTGAGGTTTAGCATCATGTTCATTATGCTCATCCTGTTTGAAACGTCGAGCATTGAAGTGGGCTCGTCGGCCAGAATTAGTTCGGGTTCGATCGAGAAGGCTCTGGCGATATTCACCCTCTGTCTCTGACCTCCTGAAAGCTCATGGGGAAACTTCCGTGTAAACTGTTCGGGTGGCTCAAGGCCTACCTGAATTAGTATGTTATAGACCTTTTCCGCTACTGATCTTTTGTCCTTTGCAATCTTGTGAATTATGAAGGGCCGTTCCATAATCCCGCCAACCGTTCTTGTCGGATTCAAGGCTCCGAAAGGGTCCTGAAATATCATCTGGACCCTCTTGTGGTGTTTCAGCTCTTCTTTTCGCGACATGGTGCCGCTCAACTCTCTTCCTTCAAACGCTACTCTGCCTGAAGTCTGCTTGTAGATCCTGCTTATTACGTTTGCAGTTGTAGTTTTTCCGCTGCCGGACTCTCCAACTATCGCGAGCACTTCTCCTCTTCGCAGAGAAAAAGACACGTCGTCCATTGCATGAACAACCTTTCCACGCATTCTGAAAGAGTTCAGGGGGAAGTGTTTGTTGACTCCTTCAAGAACCAGAATGTTATCGTTCACTGGGCCTCGGCTCCTTTGTGAAGAAAACACGCGACGCTGTGGCGATCGGCGATTTCCTCCAGCGAGGGGCAGGACTCTCTACAAATAGGCATTGCCAGCGGACATCGGGGGTGAAATCTGCAACCGTCAGGCGGTTTCAAAAGGTCTGGAGGCTTTCCTTCGATTCCGCCCATCCGTTTTATCCTGCCTGTGAGTGACGGGAAGGAATTCATCAGCCCTTTTGTGTACGGGTGCAAGGGACTGTTGAATAGAGATTCCGAAGACCCATACTCCACTATCTTACCTGCGTACATGATGGCCAGAGTGTCGCTGATCTCCACAAGCAATGAGAGATCGTGGGTGATGAATATTACCGAGAAACCCAGAGTCTTCCTCAGCTCCTGTATCTTTTCGATTATCGTTCGCTGCACGACAACGTCCAACGCTGTCGTCGGTTCGTCCATAATAATCAACTCGGGGTTCAGGATCAGCGCCATAGCAATCATAACCCTCTGTTTCATCCCTCCCGATAGCTGATGAGGGTAAGAGTCGAACCTATCTCTAGGAATGTCTACCAGCTTCAACACTTCGATAGCCCTGTCGCGAGCGTTTGATTGCGATGCTTCTCTGTGGGCATGTATTGCATCAATGAGCTGCTCACCGACTGAAAGAACCGGGTTGAGTGCATTCATGGCAGACTGGAACGCCATCGAAATATCGACCCATCGTATCTTCTTCATCTGCTCTTCGTTGAGTTTCACCAGATCGATGCCCTTAAAAATCAGACTGCCGCTTTCTATAATGGCGTTATCTTTGAGAAGTCTCATGATCGCATAGGCCAGTGTTGATTTTCCGCATCCCGATTCACCGGCGATGCCCAGGAAGCCACCTCTATCGAGGTCGAATGAGACGTCGTCCACAGCATGGACGAAGCCGCTCTTGATCCTGTAACCGGCCACAAGATCCTTGCACTGAAGTAAAGGAGTCATCTGGCTTCTATCCAACTCAATCATCTCTTTCTTAGTTTGGGATTAGAGATCTCGTCGATGGCAAAATTCATGAGCGCAAACGAAGTCCCGATCAAGGCAATGCAGATACCCGGAGGGAGGAACCACCACCACGCGCCGGACAGAAGGGCTCCACTGTTTTGAGCCCAGTATAGGATCGTTCCCCAGCTCACTATCGAGACATTGCCTAGTCCCAAAAACTCAAGGGTAGCCTCTCCCATGATCGCCGCCATTGTTGATGTAAAAAAGGATGCCATTACCAGTGAGATCATGTTGGGCAGAATCTCCCTGAAAACTATGTAGAGGGGCTTCTCACCAAGGACTCTTGACACCCTGACGAAATCCCTGTTCTTAAGACTAACAACTTGAGAGCGGAGTATCCTTGTAGGCCAGGGCCAGCTTGTGAGTCCAAGTATAAGGACGATTGGAATAACTCCCCTAACTGTTATATACGCGGCAATGACTATCATCAGTGGGAGGCTCGGGATAACAAGGAAGACGTTTGTAAACAGAGAGATGATGTCATCCACAATGCCCCCGAAATACCCGGCCACAAGCGCGAGTGTGAGGGCGAGAGCAGTAGTGAACAGTCCTGTCACAAGCCCTACAGTAAGCGTAATTCTCGTTCCGTAAACCATCTGAGAAAAGAGATCCTGTCCGGCCTTCGTCGTTCCGAGCAAGTGTTCTCTTGAGGGTTTTGCATTTAGCGGGAGTTTTGTTGTTACTCTCTCATATGTGGTCGCGATCGATTGAGTGTAGACTCTTCGTTCTGTGAATTCATCGATCTTCTCCCTTTCGATGGTTGTGGTTCTGTCCATCTCTTCGTCCACTATTCTAAGGACATCTACCTTGTTCGTCTTTGGGTCGTAAGGCGCGATCAAAGGGGCGAAGATAGCAACTCCTGAGAAAAAGACAAGTATCATAAGCCCGAACAGAGCCTTTCGATTCTCTATGAATAGAGCAAGAGTGTCCTTTAGCATCACTTACCACCGTCCCGGACACGGGGATCGAGAATTAGAATCGCGATATCCGCGATGAAATTGGCTACGAGAACGGCAACTGAAATGAAAAGGAATATAGCCTGCATTAGAGGATAATCCTTGCTCTGAACCGCCTGATAGAGCATCAGCCCGACTCCCGGATAGGCAAAGACCATTTCGGTCAGCAAGCCGCCTCCGACGACAAATCCCAGAGACATTGCGAAACCAGTTATAGATGGCAGGATGGCGTTTTTTGCGGCGTATAGAGTCTTGATCCTACGCAGCGGGAGCCCCTTGGCTTCGGCAACGGTGATGTAGTCTTCGGCCAGCACATTGATCATGTTGTTCCTCATAGTTAGTATCCATGCCCCCATAGAAGATATAACGATTGTCAGGGCAGGAAGTATCGCATGTTTCAGAACAGAGAGGAAGAATTCCATCGTCCCCCTCTGAAGCTGCGGTGTGTAGGCGTTTCCGAGGGGAAATATCGGCAGCCTGAAAGCCAGAAAGTATATCAGCAGCAACCCGAGCCAGAAATATGGAAAGGAACGCACGAAGATAAAGAGTCCGACAGTGAAGGAAGCGAGCTTCGTGTTACGTTTCCACGCAACGCCTATACCTATTATCGTGCCGAGAAAGAAGCTGATTATCGTAGCCGTACCCATCAGCCCAACTGTCCAGGGTACGGCGACCTGCAATACTCTCCAGACAGGAGTCGGGAATCTTGAGATAGAGATACCCAGATCGCCCTTAAGGAGGTTAAGAAGATACTTTCCGTACTGGACAAGCAACGGATCGGACGAATCGACGCCAAAGGCAGCCCTTATTGCTTCGAGTGATTCTAGAGGAACACCTTGCATCTTGTCCATCAGATCCTGCGCAGGATCACCGGGCATCATTCTCGGAATGAAGAAATTCAGAGTGACTGCAACAAACAAGGCGAAGAGCAACAATCCGATCTTTCTAGCGAAGTAAGCCAATGCTGTTTAGAAAGCGTCTCTCTCTTGAGGAAAGCGAGCCTTCCTTACCCCCTCTCGTGAATATGAATAAGCCTCGCGGGCACTAGGGCCCGCGAGCTATATCCAGCAAATTACCTCAAGTGTATAGAAAGCAAGATGGGCATCTTGTCCATGCCTGTCGGTCTGGGTTCGGCATAGGGATTGTCGGCATTGGGCCAGCCGACGAAATTCCTTGTGCTGTACTCGAACCACACAGGATTGAAGAACATTGGTACAGAGGGAAGATCCCTCAGGAAGATGCTTATAACTTCCTCCATAATCTTATCCTGAACCTGTGGATCGGTCTGTTTCTTATAGCTGTCGAGGAGTTCGTCGATCCTGTCGTTTTTGTAACGCATTCCGTAGTAATTACCCGCGTTTTCTCCAATCGGCGCCCAGTGCTTTGAATGTACCCAGTTGTCGAACTGATAATAGGGACTGGTTCCCGTAACGGAGATCCCGAAAAGCATCTCGTAGTTTCCGTTGAACATCATGTCTTTGTAAGGAGAAGGCCAGGCGGCCAGAGTAACGATAGCCTCGATTCCGACCTCTTTCAGTTGTCTTGCCACCTCTTCGGCTCCCATTATCCAGTCGGTCCACCCCGTCGGGACATAGAGATTCAACGAGAGGGCCTTGCCGTCCTTTTCGTAGATCCCGTTCCTGTTAAGCTTGTAGCCTTCTTTCTCGAGCAGATAGCTTGCGTAATCGGGGTCGAATTCGATGCCGTACTCCTTGAGCCCCTCTTCTGCAAGTCTGAGATAGCTCGCTTTGACACCGGCCAGCGAAGCAGGGACGGCTCCACTCGCCATTATTCTAGTTATCTCTATTGGATCGATCGCCGCAGCTATCGCTGCTCTCACATTGTAGCTGTCGAAGGGCCACTTAAGGTTGTTTAGATTGAGGAAAACGAGGTTTCCTTCGGGAAGCCAGTACTTGAAGTGCTCGGGATCGGCCTTTACAAATACCTCATCGATATTGGCAACAAAGTAGCCCGCCCAGTCGAATTCGCCCCTGGCGAGTCTTAGGGAAACCTGCTCGTTGGTTGTGGTTAGCGTAAGGACTTCGTCTATGTAAGGAAGAGGTTTACCGTCTTCGCCTATCTGCCAGTAATTTGGATTTCTAACCACGCTGAACGACTGTTCGCTGAATGAGCCTTCCTTCAGAATAAACGGTCCGGTGCCTACGGGGATTCCTTCGCCTATCCAGGTTAGAGGATCATCGACTTTAGACCAGATGTGCTCTGGAACTATGAAGACACTGGAGAATCTCTGAATAATTGTTGTATCGACCTCCGAAAACTCGAATGTGACGGTCATCGGCTTGTCCGATCGAACTCCGGTGACTCCCGTCGACCAAAGACTTGCGACGTCTAGCGCCCTATTCTCTCTTCCCAGTTCTACAGTAAACAGAACGTCTTTCTCAGTAAAGAGCATCCCATCGTTCCACAAAACGCCCTCTCTCAGGTTGAAAGTCAGTTCTAGAAGGTCGTCGGACCACTCATAGCTTTCTGCAAGCCAGTTCATGATCCTTCCGGTCATGGGATTGAAGTAGATAAGAGTCTCGTAAAAACCTCCGATAGCCATCTCGTTGGTATTTGGGGAGAAGGGGTTGAAGTTTTCGATCAGGATACCCTGTTTAATGGAGGTGATCCTGAGGGTCCCTCCCCTCTTTATTTCGGTGGCAAACAAACTTGCTGAAATCACCAGTGATGCGATGGTCAAGATTACTATAACCTTTTTCATTAGTTCCCCCCCCTTTTTTACAGGTTTTGATACATCATTAATATTATAGACACTTCAATATCCAATTCCAAAGTCAGCCAAGGCCAATCAAGTGCAAATACGGGCGTTTACGAAGAGAAAACTGTTTGACCGCCGGCATTCTATAATGACAATACATATATACAATTATTTCACGCTAGATCCGGTTACGAAAGTTAATAACACATACTATTTCGAAACATTAGCTAGTTTCGGAGAAAGCCATAAGGAGAAAAGCAAAAGCCAGTCTGCTGGCGCAGGCCAGTCAAAAGGCAAAGATCATCGACGCCAGTGAAGGCTTCGCCTTCGCCAATACCACTTCGTGGTGACAGTCACTGCAAGCAGTGGCGAGAAAAACTATAAGAACACCAAACCGATTTGGCGAGACTGGCCAGGCGAAGCCTGACTGGCCACCGAAGGTGACTGGCTCCTGAAGATCCGCTGCGCGCTTAAGAACAAAGACCCGCTGATCGCTGATGAAAAACAACTTTGTCCGTCAACGGTCCGCCGTCCTCGAGATGGAGCAGTTGCAAGTTGTCAGTTCCAAGTTGTAAGCCCTAAAGTAAAGGAACGTTAAATGCCGTCATTCCGACAAAGCTCCTGGTCGGAATCTTTCGGGCGAACAGCCGTTCGCCCCTACAAAAGAATTGCATAACCTTATGACATTGTCATCCCGTAGAGCCTGCCCCAATATGCTCATGTTTGGGGCTTCTGTTTGGTACACCTGTTCAGGCGTTCTGCACGTTAACTTGCAAGCGGCTCTTTCCCCGCGAAGCGGGCATTGCGACCTGGGATGTTCTTCCAAGCCTTGCGTCCGCCGATGCTTTCAGGCGCCTTGCGTCTTATTCCGTTCTTTCCGACCCGCACATTGCTACCCCCAACCCCGGCCTTTTGCTTCCCTTACAACTCACAACTTGTAACTTGCAACTGAGCTTTTACAAGCGATCAGCGGGTTCTCCGCTTTTAAGCGCACTACGGTTCTTATGCTTGCAACTCGGAACTGAGAACTGGCAACTGAGCTTTCAGCGTACAGCGGATCTAGGAACGAAGAACAGATCCTCGCTCTGGAACGAAGAACAGGTTTTTTCGGCGGAGAACGGATAACCGTTCAACGGCGAACTAGCTTCTTTTGCTCTCCAAGAGTTTTCATCCCCGCGAAGCGGGCCTTGCGTCCCCGGATGCTTCTCCGGGCATTGCGACCTGGCGTGGTCTTCGCCAGCCTTGCGTCCGCCGATGCTTTCCGGCGCCTTGCGTCTTATTCCGCTCTTTCCTACCCCCTACCCGCTACCCCCTACCACGGTCAAATCGAAATCTCGCTATCGACAGTTTTTATGATTTCAGGAGGGCTTCCCATTCAAAGAAGATCGCGAGGAGTTCTTTGTCTAGATAGTGCAGTGCCTTGGTTCTTATTTCATACGGTATGCTGTAGTAAGCTTCGGCTATCGCTCCGGTTATTGCTGCGATTGTGTCGGTGTCTCCGCCAAGCGAAACTGCCGTGCGAATGGCGTCTTCAAATGAATTTGATTCGAGGAAGCACTGTATGGCCTGTGGTACTGTTTCCTGACAGGTTTCATTGAAGTCATATGATGGACGAATCTCGTCGATTGTGAAATCCAGAGAGTAGTAATCTCTTGAGATCCTGACGCGAATATCCCGCTTTGAGAAGCCTTGACGCGCAAGGAAAATGGCAATGGTAGTCGCCTCAGCCCCCTTTATGCCTTCCGGGTGGTCGTGAGTGACAGAGGTTATCGTTTTTGAGAGGCTTATCGCTTCCAATTCATTTCGCGCAGTGAATCCCACAGGGCCAATGCGCATAGCAGCTCCGTTGCCGAAGCTATTGTACGGCCGAGGGTTGGCGCTGAATATCCATCTTCCAAACATTCCCCCATAACCGCAGTTAGGATAATTTCGACCGATCTGCTGCATATATTTCACTGTAAGCTCTCTTAGCAGACGGTTATAGCACATACTCAGCCTGTAGTCTTCTCGCGATTTGTCAACAACCTTCTCAGTTTCCATGATCGCTTTGGCAACGGCAAGGCTCATTATACTATCGTCCGTAGCAAAGCACTCATCTGTGAATAGTTCAAAGGCCTTGCTTCGGTGATTATTGAACTCAAATCTCGACCCGACGATATCGCCGACAATTGCTCCCAGCAAAGTTCACACCCCGCCTCTTTCATGTTGCTTGAGATTCTCCATTCCAAGTGTAACATCATCGACCTGAACGCAGCTGGAGGTTCCCACCCTATGCCTCTTCAGATGAATCTAGCAGCTCTTATCCTTTCCTGGAGATCGCCTGTGATTGCATGGAGCACAGTATTGTTTGTCAACATAAATCCGCTCCACTTGATAGAATCGTCCTGTAAACTAACTTGCGGGAGCTGAATGAGTTATGTTGGCAATAACCAGGTGAGTGAAGTCAGTATGCAGAATGGAGCGGATGTTGTGGATGAGAAGATCAAAGAGGCTCTAGTGATTAAGAACGAGAGGATCATCAAGGCGGTGATTGAGAAATCGAAGCGTGTCAACCCGGACTCGGTAGCGTTCGTCGGCATCTATGGTTCATTCGCCACTGGAGACATACACGACAAGTCTGATTTAGATCTCTTCATTGAATAAACGATTTGAAAGGATACAGAATAGGTTCATCCTTCATTTTGGGAGACGTTGCTCATGATATCTACTGCACGAGCTGGCAGCAGCTTGAAGACATGGCTAAATATTCGACACCATACATCTCAAGGCTGATGGACCTGAACATCGTCTACTACCGTGACTACAAGCAACTTCAGAGGTTTATGGAGCTTCGCGGTAAAGCTATGGAACGTCTGAACAGCCTGCTGAATTAACACGACCTGAGGAATATATTGATGCATTTCGGGTAGGGTCAGAAGACTTACGCAGAGTTGGTTCTGAGTGAAGAGTCCGGAAGAGTCAAATACTAGTCGCCCAAACTGATCAACTCTATCGAAATGATCATGTATCTAATCAACAAGTCATATGTAAGTCTTGGGTCTAGACACATACCTGAAGAGATCGAAAGGATGCGGGAATTACCGATTGGATTTCCAGGTCATTACAGACGACTCATCGAGGCCGATACACTGCGTTCAATTAAAGAGAGCGCAACTTCGCTTTTGCGGTGTACGGGGGAGAAGATAGAAGAGATCAAGTACAGAGTTAAGGGCAAGAAGAAACTTGATTCGTAGGCTCTTACAGGTAGTTACGAGGAAATCTATTCGAACTGGAGAAACAAGATGGAGCTTGCCGCAAAGACCGACAACAAGTACTTGTCTCTCATGACGGCCGCAAGTTGCCAGCGATTCTACGATGAAATGAGAGAGGAGTACGAAGGCGTGTCTATCGATCTGATGAAGCACTTCGATATCAACGATTTACAGCGGTCGGCGAGGACCTTCGACGAAGCAATGGAAGAGTACAGATTGCTCTATGACGAAAACAACGTCCAGGTGAAGAAGTATCGGACAATCGAAGAGTTCGAAGAAGACCATCTTGCGTAACTTCATAAACCGGATAACTGGAGACAACATGCTTTGGAAACTATATGAAGATGTTCGGACCAGTTGCTGACTGGGAATCGGAAAGAAGAATCTCCAGGAAGAAAGATTCGGGGCTCTGAAAACCCTCTGCCCTGTATTACGTATGTAGTGGCCGCTTTTCTTCTGGAATGCTCGGTAAAGTCCTTCTTTGAGAGCTTCAAAGAGAAGGCTTCTAAGATCCGCTTTTCATAAGCTGCTTAGTGAGTCGATTGCCTTCTGAGACTGCCCAGCTTCGATGCTTCGAGCCGAACCGCCCGGTTTTGAAGAAGGCTTCTCTCGCCCTGGCAAGATCTCAACGGAGCTGTTTTCGAGCTGTACCGTTCCATGTCTTCTTGTCGATGAAAAGGGCCCTTTGGAGACTACTGCTATCAGTAATTTGTGTTGGAACGATAGCTCCGGTCTAGTCTTACGTCCTATTCTGCTTTCTCTAATATGTGTTCTTCAGGCGTTCATCAGGGTCGTCAAAGTGGATTTGCATCCGATCGAAGGATTCGGGGTCGTACTCTCTTCCCAGCCAGTCGATCAGATCTTCTCGATCAGGGTGCTTCTTATTCTTCATTGCCTCAACAAGATCTCGATAACCCATTACTCCGCCAACATCTTCAGGTGGGCAGGCTCGTTCACCGGCGATGCATCTAGGATACTTGACACTCAAGTCTCTACCGAGAACCTCTTCGAGAAGAATATCGTGGATCCAGTTATCCCCGAAATCATAGAGGTATGACGCCTTTCGGTTATGAATCGAGAGATAATCGGAAATGCGCAGTTTTCTGGAATCGAGAACCTCCTTGAAATCATCTTCAATAGGAAGCCCTATATAAACAAGCTCGTCACTCTTCGGATCAACGACCTGGAATTCGTGGAGATGGTAATCAGACCAGCCCATAGCATCCTGAATTGCGACGTGAAGATCCCAGAATGTGTAGATGTCCGGAACCTGTATTCGTCGCCAGATTAACGGTGTGATGTCAAGAAGCATTATCTTAAACTGATAGATAAGCTTGTATCCCTTCTTCATCTTTTCACCTCGCTTATGGTTGGATAAACTATTATAGTGCTCTACCCATTCATGGGACAACACGTTTGGCTAATGGGATTCATAAAGACACATTGGAGACCGAGAGTTGTGGTTGTAGGCGATCCACCCTCGGAGAAGAGAGAGAAATCAGTTCCACCAGATGCAAGTTGCTGGGATTATCGGTTCTCCGAGAAAACCTAGAGAGGGGAAGACGCTTTGAGTTTGAGGTGAAGCCTCGCTTCTAGAAAAACCATATTCGAGAGTATCAAGAGCAGGAAGAGAAAGCAGATCATGCATAGTAAGAAAAAGCAAAAGGCCGGGGTCGGGGGTTGCGGTAGGGATTGGAAAGAGCAAAGCGATATCAGTTGGCCGTTAAACGGTTCTCCTTTAGCCGAGGGAAAAACCAGTGCTTCGTTCCAGAGCGAGGATCTGTTCTTCGTTCTTGGTCAAACCAGAAAAGCTACATGAGACGAAAAAAGAAGGGTAAGACTCTGAATCAAGTTCAGATGACGCGTTGTGACATTTTTGCTTTCAGGTCTCTAGCCTGCAACTGGAACAAGCAACTCCTCACTGCTCATCGAAGGACGGCTCTTACAGCATGACGGAATCTGAGTTTTTCGCTCTACCGCTTGCAACTTGGAACATGCAACTTGGAACTGCTTTTTCAAAGGACAAGTCCTTGATCCGGGACGAAGGACCAAGACGCTCCTCACAGCTTATAGCGTCACTTAGCAAGCTACCAGTGATTCTTATGGAGCCGGTCAGTCCCTATCTTCGTGCTGCCTGCAGGTACGCTTTCAAGACCAGATCCCGTGCAGGATCATCACGGGATGACCCTGAACAGGGACTTTTCAGGGCAGGCTCCTGAACAGGTGCATTTCAGGGCAGGCTATGCGGAATGACGGTCTTTCTTACTTCAGGTCATCCTGGCACGCTTCTGGTCAGGATCTCGATCTTTGAAACAGTTGCAAGTGCAATGTTGCAAGTTGAATAAGAAAATGGTTGTCCGTTATCGGTTCACCGTTCTCCGAGCAGAGCTTCAAGACCTATGAAGCTCTTTGGATGATGATCTTAAGTCCTCCCTTGAGGGAGGAGTGCCACAAAGTGGCGGAGAATGTTTGTTTCAAAGAAGAGCATCGAGAGAACGAGATGAGGAGAGAGGACGAGAAACAGGAGAGAGTTCTCGTCTTCTCGTGAGCTCAGCGAACGTCTCGGCAATGCTCTTTCTCGATTGACCTTCTCGGTGAACGGGTTCATGATCTTGAACGGTCAACGGAGAACGGATCTTCATAGCGTTTCTAAGCCCGCGAAGCTGAACTGGCCTCGCCAAACGCGAAACTGGCCAGGCGAAGCCTGACTGGCCACCGAAGGTGACTGGCTTCTCTCCCATCTTCATGTGAGCTCAACGAACGTCTCGACAATGCTCTTTCTCCTTTGACCGGTTGATCATACGTTATTGGTGGGGAATTGGCTCAGAAGAGCTTTGCTTCATATCTCGCTTTCTTGTATGAGCTTGAGTGTCTCTCTTGTAGTTGCGACTCTGATCAATGCTCTTACTCGCTCTTCAAAGAAGTCTTTGTCGCCTGTAACAAACACATCTGGTCTAGCCTTAATAGCGGAAGCAAGAATCGGAGCATCGTACTCATCTCTGATTATCTCAATACATTGCTCCACTTCGCTTTTGTCTGGAAAGGCAGTATTTTCGCATCAAGTGATTGGAGAATATCCTCGTAATCTTCGATCACACCTGGGAACTTCCTTCTCAATACTCTCTCAACCTCTGAAACACTAAACTTTGCCAGCAGAAGCACATGATTGGAATGCACCATGGTATGCAAGAGGAGTCTTTCCATTCCGTCAAAAACAATGCCTGAGAGGAATGTGTTCGAATCAATCATCACTCTCATGGTAAATCTCTGTGAAGAGCTTCTTTCTGACCTTTTCCAGCTCGTTTTCCAATTCTTCCTTAGTATAGCCTCTGGCCTCCGCCTCTTTCTGAAACTCCTTGACTATCACGTCGAAAGGCGACACCAGCTGATAGATTATCTTATCTCCTTCCACAGAGACCTTGAACCTGCTGTCGGGAGTGATCTTCAGTTTATCTCTCGCTTCCTTTGGTATTGTTATTTGTCCTCTCTCCGTTGGCCTAAGTAATCTGGTCGACACGCCATCACCTCCAGCAAGTAATATGATATCATGAATTCATATTTCCTATGTATGATCAGTTTTCTTCATCAACGATGCTGTTAAACGAGATCAATTATGAAATCAACACAACTTTCATCCCAAAGCAGGTCGGTTTCATCAGAGCGGTGTTAGTTGTTGTATCGGCAAGCACAAAAGAAGGGAAGGAAACAACACGCGGGGGTTCGGGTCTGGAGTCTGGGGTTTGGCGAAAAGAGACGATTTGCTCTGCAGTCATCCCGCGATCAGTTCTTTGAACCTATCGAAGGACGGGTCCTTGATCCGGGACGAAGGACCAAGGACGTCCCCTCACAGCTTATAGCGTCACTTAGCAAGCGACCAGTGATTCTTATGGAGCCGGTCAGTCCCTATCTTCGTGCTGCCTGCAGGTACGCTTTCAAGACCAGATCCCGTGCAGGATCATCACGGGATGACCCTGAACAGGGACTTTTCAGGGCAGGCTCCTGAACAGGTGCATTTCAGGGCAGGCTACTGAACAGGGACTTTTCAGGGCAGGCTACTGAACAGGGACTTTTCAGGGCAGGCTATGCGGAATGACGGTCTTTCTTACTTCAGGTCATCCTGGCACGCTTCTGGCCAGGATCTCGATCTTTGAAACAGTTGCAAGTTTCAAGATGCAAGTTGCAAGTCGCAGGAACGGTTATCCGTTATCGGTTCACCGTTCTCCGAGCAGAGCTTCAAGACCTATGAAGCTCTTTGGATGATGATTTTAGGTCCTCCTCCCTCAAGGGAGGATTTAAGATCAAGATCAACAGGAGTCAAATACAGGGTATACTGCCAAGGTTGAAGAAGCATAATATGATTTCTTTTAGCTCCTTAACTTATGGGTAATGATAGGCCTTGCCCGAACCAATAACTATCGCGTCGAATCTTCTGCTGTCCAATACTTTGCCCTCCTCTCTAGTTTAGGTTATTTAATATTTTGGCGTTGGTCAAATCTGACTGTCCTCAATCATCTACTCTTCTCTGATTGAGAGAAAAATCCTGTCTCCAGACATTATGGAAAAGATTCAGTTGTTGCGAACACAGAGTAGCAACGCAAAAAAGTGGGCATTATCTTCGTTCTCAGATTCTTAGGCGTGGATATGGTTGGTTTCTACTCTCAGGGTTAAGAATAAGACCCCCGATTCAGAGAACTGCTTTCTCTGAATCGGGAGTTCTTTCAAGCAATTAAAAGTTTCTTAACTATTTCTTAACCGTTAGGATTTAGTGCTGAATAGAAGGTCCATATGCGGGGAATGTCAACACGGTTCGTATATTGACTTGTGTCATTCCATCAACAATCAGTGGACTGGAAAAACCTTGCGCTCTTCCTATGCCAAATTCTTCAGAGATGATTGTACAATCTATCTTGAAGCCTGGTTCATATGGATGCATCATAATGGGCGCTGCGGAATGATAATGAATAATCATTGGATCTTTCCCGGAGGGAGTCCTATCGATATTGTAATCCCCATACACTAACATTGATCCAGCCGGAACAAACTTTCCCTGTTCGCCGCCATATTCGCCATAGAGAACGGTATCTTCCATGAGCATTACCATGAATCCACCGTCTCTAACAACCCAGCCTTCGGAAGGCACTTCTTCTCCTGAGCTTACATAGGCGCGGTACTCTTCTCTGGGATCGAAAGCAAATGGCATTGCTGAGGGGAGATTGGGACCAAACTGTTTCTCGAAATATGCATCTGCTTCAGCGTGAACTTCTGCAATCTCTTCGTCGCTTCGCCCCATTACATCTTTATGATACCACATCGAAAGATCTCCTTCAACCGGCGCTACATCTGCATTGTAGCGACCCGCTGCCATATAGACTATGTACTTGTCGAAGCCTTGAGGGGTTGGAGTTACTGCAAAACCCGTAATCGAAACTGCTAGTGCTGCGATAACAGTTAATATGATACTCACGGTCAGTTTTCTGGTCATTTCTATCCACCTACCTTTATTGAGATGAATTGATTGTATCAACCAATTACAGGTGGGTTCTGTAATCTGTACTACAAAACTGACAAATACGAGATGATGAGGTGTCTCACAAATCAAATAGATAGAATGAATGATATCCATAATCTTTCTCAATTAGCGATGGTTTAGGTGGTTGTGAATGACCACAATATTGTAAGTGAGAATCTTGAGGCCGACTGGTATATCAAAGTCTCTGTTCCTTGTGTACCATATGGATTCTGAACCATCAATGATATCTTCAAGTATGAATTGGTTCTCTCTAATTCTTCTTATCTAGGTTTGTATCTTGGTCAGCAACAAAACCAGCAACTACAGTATCTTTATCTTATCGTACTCTTTGTTCCTTCTCCTCTCATTCTTTACAGTTCCCTTTACAATGAACTTGTCCATCCTTGTGATAAGATTTATTCAGGCTTCCTTAAAATTCATAATTGATTTAATGCAATCATCATTGAGTCTTTTGGATGCTCTCCTTTTTGTAGCGCCCAAATATATCAGCAGCTAGTTGCTGATGAAGTTCAAAAGAGAATAGGCAGAGTTCGCAGAAGGTGATAGATATGAAGAGTAAGAATCTTTCAAACTTGAAAACGACGACCGGATCTAAACAGTTGATGAAATTGACCCTTATTTCAAAGCTCGACATTTTTCGCGACTTGTCCGATGAAGAAGTTGAGCAAGTTGAAGCAATGGTGAGAATGACTTACTGCAAAGCAGGACACGTGTTTTTCAGTCCCGATGAAAAGGTAGAGGTCTTGTATATGTTGAAGAAAGGTAAAGTACAGATCTACACGATCAATCAAGACGGGAGACGCCTTATCATAGATACATTGGGCCCTGGAACTTTTTTCGGAGAGATGTCACTGACTGCACAAAGTATGCAAGAATCTTTTGCTGAAGCTATCGAAGATTCGCTAATATGCGTGCTCGGTCGATCCGATATCGAGGCGTTGATTATGTATAAGCCTATCGTTGCAATAAGATTGCTCGACATCGTAAGTCAGCGATTACGTTTGACCCGCCTAAGGTTAGAAGAAACGGTGCTCCAGAGTGCCACAATCAGAGTATGTAGTACTCTTTTGAGACTGTCGCAGGATAGTCTTATTATAAGAATTACCCACCAAGAACTGGCGGACACTACTGGTCTTTTTCGAGAGACTGTAACCACAATTCTTGACGAACTTCAATTATCTGGAATACTTGAATTGTCTCGTAAGAAGATTTCGATCAAGGATAGATCGGAGCTGCAAAGGATAACAGAGATGTGATTCGAATCTCGCTCTTCAGGACTTTAACATCCCTAAGATTTCTCGACTCGTATCCTGGTTATTCCTGACCGAAAGGATAATGGATGAAGATCTCGGGGTCAGACACGCCCTGATCGTTTACATCTGTGTTTCTGTCTCCATATACTAGGAAACGGGGCCCCGACTTCGACTCAATTTGCAGAAAGTGATCCGGCTGGTTCGGATAGAATACGGTTCCTATTGAAGCCGCGCTGCTGTTGCCAAAAGGCAGAACAATTATCCTGCCGCTCTTCACCAAAGCGTTTTCAACGAATATTGTCGCGGCTACGGTTCCTGCGATCTCCATTGGATGTGTACCACCCATAAGTAGAAAAGTGGGTCCGGGAACTCCGCTGTCCATGTAATAGACTGGAGTATCCATGTTCGTTCCCTTGAGAGGTTCGAAGTAATCCGAGAGCCATCCGGTGCTCGTTACACCATAACCTGCACGAATGTCAGGCCTGAAAAAAATTGCCATCGAAAATGATGCAACGAGAACCAGCATGAAGATGATAAGAGTTTTTCTCATTTGCTATTACCGCCGATCGTTTAGAGAAAAGCAAGGGGCCTAAGGCCCCTATAATCTATCTCACAAAGAATTCATTGAGAACTTCAACTAGATCCACTGTCTTTTCGAAAAGCTTGAGGGGAATGGATCTCTCCTCACTTATCTTGGTGAACAAATCGTCTTGATTAGCGTCGACTTTAGCAAATAGAGCGTCGGCATATGGCGCTAGAGCCTACAGGATTTCATCGGATGAAGAGTCTCTCCGAGACTCTCCTTGAAGGTTGTCAACGATTATTTTGGTTCCGTAATCTTTGGCCTTCCGAGCGAGAAGCAAGACTCTCTGAAGTTCCGCGTCAATCTCTATCCCTGCAGCTCCTAGACCCCTTCCACTTGCGCCAACGACTATCATTAGCGTTTTGTATCTTTCAATTTCAAACTGATCGGCGTTAAGCAGCTTTTCGAAAGTGTGTTCGATCTTCGCCATTTTGGCTACGACAGTTAACTGAAGGGCACCGGGAGACTGACCAGCGGAGGCCACTATCACCGGCTGCTCGAACCTTACTTGCTCATTTTCCTGCGCAAAGCAGGCAATACAGACGATCAGCAATCCAACTATTAGTATCGTTCTTCTCATGATCATTCTCCTCAATACTCAGGAGCTGAGGCCTCTCCTTCTCTTCTGAACCTAATTTCCCGGACAAATTATACCTATGAGTTTGGTTGAATCTTCAGACTCTGGAGTATTTCGCGTTGTGGTTTGGTAATCTCAGTAAGGATATGACCGTACTTGCCTGAATATCGTACCTGAGTTAATGTTTCCATCTCGAGAAGGAGTTCTCGGACGGTGTATTTCTCAATGAGTTTTGTATCACGCATTTTCTTTCTCAAAGCACTCATAAGGATCAAGGCAATGAACTGAACAAAGAGTCTGCCATCCATAGAAGCAGCACTGTGAATGCGCAGGCGTTTCATGTCCAGCTGATTCTTCAAGTCATCAAAAGACTTCTCGATCGTATCCTTATTTTGGTATACCCTTAGTGCTTCTACGGGATCTTTAATCCCTGGCGCGAAAGCGTCAGCATCACTTCCCCGGACGTTCCTCCGGGCATCACTTCCTCGCGCAGCGAGCCTCACTTCCTGCCGGAGGCAGCATCACTTCTGCATCTTGCAACTGATCTTTTGCTCTTACCGACCCCCTACCCGCTACCCCCTACCACGGCTCTATTTCAACAAAATCGTCTTCATGCTGAAAGAATCAAGAATTGCAATAGTGACATCGAACTCTTCATTGCCGAATTCGCTTTCGACGAACGGACTCTGCAGCGTGATCTCAAGCAGCTGAGTGTCGGCAGGTTTTTCGGCGGGCAGGAAGTCGACGGAATTTTGAACCACGAGTCTCAAAGGGTCTTGGTTGCCAAAGAAGTAATCGATGAACGCCTTTCGCTCTTCCTCGGTAATACCATAAGTGTAGGTCGCAATCTGTCCTGCCGAGGTGTCTACAGGAACCCAACCGTAATTCGGCAGGAAGAACTCGGCCCAAAAATGAGAACCCAGCTGTCCGGAAAAGACCTGAAAGCCTCCCGGCGCCCTTGCAGGTATTCCGATCGATCTGCAGAGGGCTGAAAAGATCATCGACTGAGTACCACAATCACCGTAACCGTGTTCAAAAGAGTAGAGGCTTTCCGGAATTCCGGCCGCCTCTATTGCAACGTGGGCCATAAAAGTGTATTTGATGTTTTGGACAACGTAGTAATATATCTCTTTTGCCTGAAGGTAAGGATTGGTCTCATCTCCAACAACGC
>Ga0334901_1000321_pt1 | contig 71414 bp, 55 predicted proteins | sample GraSluR3_MG_3_FD_207216 | JGI IMG/M metagenome (GOLD analysis project Ga0334901, IMG submission 207216) | Sludge microbial communities from methane-producing bioreactor in Wageningen University, Netherlands - Granular Sludge_15_08-R3 | ecosystem: Engineered > Bioreactor > Anaerobic >...
ATTATCTTTGTGCATCTGCTTCGTTGCAAAACTCTTGAAATATAAGGATATATCTGCAAGTTTCGACGCCTACCAGCTACACAAAGCTAATCGTATGAATAATGCGGGATAAGTATGGTATTTATCATTGAGGAAAAGTTGATAACCAGCCGAGCTGTTTCCTCTTCCCTGTCAGCAAAATTTGACTTTGTCGCAATTTTACCAAATGTAAATGGCGTTTCCATTATATCTTGGTTTTACAATACAATTATAATAGAAATTTTACAAACTTACAAAAATGTAACTTACAGAATTGTAAGTTATGTGTTTCTTTGAAAAACCAGAAGCAATCTGCCCAGTTACCCCGTCATTGTGAGGAGGACGCAGGACGACGAAGCAATCCATAATTAACACCCGCCTACCAAACGACAGATTGCTTCGATGCTGCAAGGACGTTGTGGAGAAAGTCGAACTGCCCCTTGCAATCCCGCAGTCAGGGGCTGACTCAAAGTCAGACCCTGACTTGCCCATATAAGATTTTATTCTATTTCTCGCCCAATACCTTATTCTTAGGAATAGTTGCAATAAAATCTTTTAAATAATAAGGTTCAAAATAGGCTACATCTTCAAATTCTTGATTTTTAAATTTTTGATGTGCCTGCTTGGTCATAAACTTTGCCGATGGAAAAATATTTGGTAAAAAGATAGAATCAGAAATTGAAATTACATCTTTACATTTATCCGAACCATTTCCACAAAAAACGAGAGCCTTATTGTTAAACTCTTTAAAAGATTCATTATCAATGATGTTTGCTTCTACATCTCGAACTTTAGTTAGGTCTTTATTATAAACAGCCGAATATACTTCCATTCTTCTGGCGTCTATCATTGGGATATATAGAACATCTTTGTTTTCAGAATGTTGGTTTTCTAAAGCCATATCGGCAATTATAGCTAAAGTATCAATGGCAATTAATGGTATATTAAGGGCAAAGCAAATTCCTTTGGCAGTACTTACACCAATACGCAAGCCTGTGTATGAACCCGGTCCTTTGCTTACGGCTACTGCCGAAAGTTGTGCGAATTCTATACAAGACTCTTTCATTACATCGGCAATAAGGTTTGTAAGAATTGCTGCATGCGATCTTTCAATAAAGTGCTCTCTGTAAGAAATTGTTTTAATACCTCTACTTACCGAGGCAGAACATATTTCGGTACTTGTCTCTATGTTAAGTATATAGTCCAATTATTAATTGCTTACTTTAAAGAGTTCTTGTTTTTCAACTTTACTAACTTTGGTTTCGTCTTGTAATGTTTTTGAAATCAAGTTATAAGGTGCCGAAATTACTTCCTCGTTTTCTTCAAGTCCTTCAATAACCTGAATAAAGAAAGCATCTTGAATTCCTGTTTTAACTCTTCGCATTTTTGCCATTCCGTCTTCGAAAACAAACACAACTTCCATAAGCTCTTGTTCAGTATCTTCGTCTTCGGATGTTTCTGCTGTATAATTATTCGAAAACGCTGTGTCAACACGTGTAGTTACAGCCGGCAGAGGAACGGTTAAGGTATTATAAACCGTATTTGTTCTAATATCAACCGATGCCGACATACCCGGGCGGAATGGGAATGGATTATTGCTTTCGATAAGGTCGCTGTAAGAGCTTTGTAATATTCTAATTTTGACTTTAAAATTAGTAACCTGATCAACAGATAAGCCGCTTACTGTAGCAGAATTTGCAATTTCGGTTACAATACCTGTAAATTTTCTGTTTAGGTAGGCATCTACCTCAATGTCTGCAGTATCGTTAAGCCTAATCTTAACAATATCGTTTTCGTTAACATCCACTGTAACTTCCATTAAGTCCATATTTGCAATACGGAGCATTTCGGTACCAGCCATAAGTTCGGTACCTACTACACGCTCACCGGCTTCAACATTTAGCATAGAAACAATTCCGTCCATTGGTGCATATACCGAGGTTTTATAAAGGTTTTCGCCGGCTTCTTTTACTGTGGCCTCGGCACTTAATACGGCAAACTCGGCGGCTTTTACGCTTTGAAGAGCAGCATTTACATCAGCTTTGCCCATATCGTATGCGGCTTGAGCATTCTCGAACTCGCTCTGCGAAATAGCTCCTTGTTCAAATAGAGATTTATTTCTATTAAAAGATAATTCAGTTTGTTTAAACTGTGCTTGCACTTGTTCCTGACGAGCTTTGCTATTGGCAAGATTTGCCTTGGCACTGTTAAGGCTAGCTTCTGCTCTTGAAACCGCCGATTCGTATAAGTCAGGTTTTATCTTTAATAAATAATCACCTTTTTTTACAGCATCGCCTTCTTTTATCACTAACTCAACAATTTCTCCTGATACATCAGGGCTTATTTTAATTTCTGTTTCAGGTTGAATTTTACCGTTTGCGGTTACTATTTCGGTAATATCTCTATAAGTAACTAAGTCGGTACTTACTTTGTGAGCTATATCTTTTCCGAAAATATTAGCTTTTTTACCAATAATTAAGAAAACCAAAACTACTGCTACTGCAATGATTATCCAAGTTGTGGTTCTTTTCTTTTTGTTTCTTTTTTTTGCCATTTTATTAAAGTCTTATTTCAACTCCACGATAAAAATCGAGGATTTTTTGTTTAAAAATAAGGTCATATTTTGCTCTAAGTAATTCAGACTCCGATTTTATCAAATTGTTTTTTGCAGTGTTGAAGTCCACAGAATTTACCAGACCTAAATCAAATTTATTTTGAGTGTATTCAAACGATATTTCAATAGCTTGCAGAGCTTTTTTGCTTGCATCATACTTTTTAACGGCTGCCTCAGCATCGGCATATGCTTGTTGTATTTCCTGTAAAAGTTGATTTTGGGTTTGCTCAAAATCAATTCTGGATTGTTGGAGTTGTATTTTAGCATATTTAATATTAGAGTTTACCGACCATCCGTTAAAAATTGGGATATTTAGACCAAAGCTTACAGATGTGCTTGCATTATCGCGAATTTGGTCGTTAAAAGGTCTTGTAACGTAGCTGTAGTCATAATTGTATTGATAAACATCAAAATAGTTTCCAAAATCGTCGGTAGCGTAACCTGATATTATTGGTTCTGTTAATGTAATATTATCATAATCAATGTCTTTTCTTGCGTCTGAATAGCCTGTGCCGTATGATGCACTTACTGCCAAAATCGGGCTACGTCCACCTTTAGCAATTGAGAGATTTTTTTCGGAGCTTTTAAGTCGCCATTCGGCACTTTCAATTTCGGGCATACTTTCTAGTGCCTGAGAATAAATTTCTGCCACAGGCATCATTATAGGTTCACTTATTAAATTATCTATAGCAGGGGCAATAATATTAAAGTTTGCAACATCTTTAAGTTCAAGCAATTGGATTAAAACTAAATTAGCCATAGCAAGTTGATTTTCAGCCGAAACCAGACTTAACTCTTCGTTAGCCAGTTGAGCTTCCATTTCTAATTGGCTTTGCAGCGAAAGGCTACCGGCTTCTACAAGGATTTTTGTGCGTTCTAATTGTTGTTGTGTTATTTCGGTTTGTTCTTTTGTAATTTCAACCGATTCGCGAGCATACAAAATATTTAAAAATGCTGAAACGATATTTAAAGTAATATTGTTTTTAATTGTTTCTAAATCCATTAAAGATGCCTTTAAATCGAATTCATTCTTTTTAATGGTGTTGTATTGCTTTAATCCGTTAAAAATAGTAAGCGAGCTCGATACAGAAACATTGCTTGATGATACATTGTCGGAACTAAACTCGTTAGTAAAAGGGTCAACACTGCGACCAAAAGTAAAATTTTGATTTACACCGCCGTTTATCGATGGCAGTAAACTGATTTTTGATGTCAGTAAATTGTTCTCGTAGATTTCCGTATTTAGCTCTTGCTTTTTAACTTGTAAATTATTCTCCATTGCATAATTAATGCAGTCTTCGAGTGTCCATGATTGTTGTGCAAAAATCACTTGAGAAGAAAAAACAATTAATATGCTTATTATAATACGTTTATACATAAAATGGTTTTTGGTAAAATTAGATAAAATAATCTTGTCTTTGCTTTATATTGTAACATATTAAGGATATTTTAAGAAAGAAACTTGCAATATGGTTTAAATAAACAAACATCTAATAAAAAGTTCAATCTTTTATAAACCTCCGAATTCCATTAAATACCTTTTAATAAATTCATTTATTTCGCCGTCGAGTACTGCCTGTACGTTACCTGTTTCGTAGCTTGTACGTATATCTTTTACCATTTTGTAAGGATGTAATACATAATTACGAATTTGGCTTCCCCATTCAATTTTTTTCTTTTGCCCTTCTATTTTTTGTTTTTCTTCAAGTTTTTTTCTCAATTCTAATTCGTATAGCTGCGATTTTAGTAATCTTAAAGCGTTATCTCTGTTTTTGTGTTGTGATCTTGTTTCGGTATTTGCAATTGTAATTCCTGTTGGTAAATGTCGAAGTCGAACACCTGTTTCTACCTTATTTACATTTTGACCTCCGGCACCACCTGAGCGGTATGTGTCCCATTCAATGTCAGAAGGGTTTATTTCAATTTCAATATTATCGTCGAGCAGAGGGTAAACAAAAACAGATGCAAAAGAAGTATGTCGTTTGTGAGCAGCATCAAATGGCGATAGTCTTACTAGGCGATGTACTCCGTTTTCGCCTTTTAGATAACCGTAAGCAAATTCTCCTGATATTTTTAGACTCACTGATTTTACACCAACCTGTTCGCCTGCCTGATAATCAACTTCTGTAACTGTATAGCCGTTAAGCTCGCCATATCTAATGTACATTCGCATAAGCATTTCTGCCCAGTCGTTGCTCTCAGTTCCACCGGCTCCTGCGTTTATGTTAAGAATAGCATCCATTGCGTCCTCTTCGTTGCGAAGCATATTTTTTAACTCTAGCTCTTCAACAGCATTTAGGGCTTTAGCATAATGGCTGTCAATTTCGGTTTCTTCTGCCTCTCCATCTTTTGCAAATTCATACATTACTTCAAAATCGTCGATTATAGTCTTTACTTTATCGTAAGCTTTTATCCATTGACGTAATACAGTAATCTTTTTCATGTGGAGCTCAGCCTCCTTAGGATTATCCCAAAAACCTTGGTTTTGTGAAATTTTATCTAATTCGGCTATTTCATATCTTTTCTTATCAATGTCAAAGATACCTCCTCAACGCAGCAAGGCGTTCAATAATGTCTTTGTATTGTTCTTGTGTAGTCATTCGATTTTAATTTATGCAAAATTAAGCAAATGATTCGATTTTTGATAAATGATTTGAAATTAGGATTTAATAATTGTAACTAACTGCGTGCATTTACTTGGTGAAAAAATTGTGATGTACTATTAAAAATTTGTATCTTCGTTACCAAATCAATTGCCATGAGTAAAAAAGTACCTAAAGAGTTTAAAGATTATTTGCAAACACTAAAAGCTAAACAGGGTAATAATATATCCTTAGCCAATGATTTTAGTACAATTTGCGATAATAAATCAGTATCGGAGTATGAAATTAAGGATATGCTTAAAAAAAGCATTTCGCGGCTTGCGAAAATGCAAGATAAGCTTTATGCTCACGATAAATACGGGATATTAATTGTGCTTCAGGCAATGGATGCAGCCGGCAAAGACGGGGCAATTAAACACGTAATGAAAGGCTTGAACCCTCAGGGAGTAAAAGTTTGGAGTTTTAAGTCGCCCAATAGTATTGAACTTGATCACAACTATTTTTGGCGACATTATAGTGTATTGCCTGCCAGAGGAGAGATTAGTATTTTTAACCGTTCTCATTACGAAAATGTACTTGTTACACGTGTGCATCCCGAATATGTAGTCAACGAAAAACTTCCCGGCATAGAAAAGCCTGAAGATATTACACGTGAATTCTGGAAGGCTCGCTATGAACAAATAAATCGCTTTGAAAAAAATCTTTACGAGAACGGAACAATAATTATCAAATTTTTCCTACATATTTCAAAAGAAGAGCAAAGGAATCGTTTTCTCGAACGAATAAATAATCCTGCGAAAAACTGGAAATTTTCTTCGGCCGATTCTAAAGAACGCAAGCTTTGGGATAGTTATATGAATGTTTACGAAGAAATGATATCCGCAACAAGTAACGAAGATGCTCCATGGTTTATCATTCCTGCCGACGAGAAGTGGTTTGCCCGTTTTTGTATTGCCTCTATTATTGTAGAAGAAACAAAGAAGTTAAATATAAATTACCCTGAAGTTGACGATAATAAACGTGAAGTATTACAACAAATAAAACAGGAATTGTTGAATGAATAACTTAATTGTTATTTGCGGAAAACATTAATATAATCTTTGATTTGTGTGTTGTGAACTACGAGTAATAAATTGGTTTTCTATTGGTTAACCGAAAGATAATATTAGTATATAGGAATATAACCCGCATTATTCATCGCATTATTCTTGGCTGGCTCGTAACAAGTAGTTAGTCTGTGGATTGGCACGGTGCTTATGGTTTTATTATTAGCCAAATTTTGAGAAAGCTTACAATTATCTTTGTGCATCTGCTTCGTTGCAAAACTCTTGAAATATAAGGATATATCTGCAAGTTTCGACGCCTACCAGCTACACAAAGCTAATCGTATGAATAATGCGGGATAAAACTGTAAAAAAATCGCAAATTCGCAACTATAAAATTATTAACTAATTTTGGATAAATTTTTTCTTATGCAATTATTTACAAAAGTTGATTTACCCAATTTTAGTAAAAAGATAGATTTCGATACCGTTAGCTTACTTTTAGGCTCATGTTTTAGCGACAACATTGGTAAATGGTTACACGAAATAAAGTTTAATTCATTAAGCAATCCTTTTGGTACATTATATAATCCTATTTCGGTAGGTAATTGTTTACAACATATAATTAATGGTACTGTTTTTAGTGAAAAGGATTTATGCGAGAGAAAATCTCAATACTTCAGTTACGACTTTCATGGGAGTTTTGCTGGTAATGACAAAAAAATAGTATTAGAAGAAATGAATACTGCTGTTAAAAATGCTCGTAATACATTGTTAAATGCAGATTATTTGTTTGTAACATTTGGAACAGCTTGGGCGTTTGAACTAAAGGGAAGTAGTAAGCTTGTAGCGAATTGTCATAAAATGCCGTCAAATACTTTTAACAGGCGTAAGCTCGAAGTAGAAGAAATTGTAAATGTATGGGATAATTTGCATAATTTGTTATTTGAAAAATTTCCTAAACTTGATATAGTTTATACAGTAAGCCCGATAAGGCATTTAAAAGATGGAGCAATTGAAAATATGCAAAGTAAGGCTACGCTTTTTGTAGCATTAGATAAGTTATTGAAAAAAAATATTCGGGTACACTATTTTCCGGCATACGAAATAGTTCAGGACGAGCTTCGCGATTACAGGTTCTATGCTAAAGATATGGTACACCTTTCTGAAACGGCAACAGATTTTATTAAAGCAAAATTTACAAGTGCTTTTTTCGATAAATCTACTTTAGAAATCCTAAAGCAAATAGAAGATATTGTTGCAGCGTCAAAGCACAGACCTTTGCATCCGGAATCGGAAGAATACAAAAGCTTTTGCAATAAAATGCTTGTTAAAATAAAGTCTTTGGAACTAATATACCCAAATATGGATTTTTCAAGTGAGAAAACTATTTTCGTTAAAATGTAACCTAATATTATGACAATAGACATATTAATACACATAGCTTTGTTAATTGCAGCCTATCTAATTGGTTCATTCTCTTCGGCTTTTTGGTTGGTTAAGTGGTTTTATAAAAGCGATATCCGACAATTGGGAAGTAAAAATGCAGGGGCAACTAATGTTTTCAGAGTGTTTGGCTACAAACCGGCAATCCCCGTATTTATTGTTGACGTAGCAAAAGCTTTCGCTGCTATGCAGTTAGTATATTTTAGCAATATTGAAAACGAGCTTATAAATACAGTGTTTTTTCTTGCACTTGGTATAGCTGCTTTTGTCGGTCATGTTTTTCCTGTTTTTAGTAGCTTTAAAGGGGGTAAAGGGGTTGCATGTTTTTTAGGTATTGTTCTGGCTGTTGATCCTTTAATTGCTTTTTTTGCCGTATTGGTTTTTGTTATAGTATTGCTAGTTTCACAAACTGTTTCATTAAGCTCACTTATAGCATCTTTTGCATATGCTATTATTATGTTTATTAAGATAAATGATTCTAATTTACCAATATTGATATTTAGCGTAATAGTGCCAATAGTTATGGTATTAACTCATATTGCTAATATAAAAAGGATATTTAAAGGAGAGGAGAAAAGAATATTTTCATACCGAAAATGATAATACTTATTCTTAAAAGAATTTATGGTCAAATTAACAATTTTTAAGAAATGTTTAATATTAAGTGTGCACACAATAAGTTACATTTGTGCAATTACCAAAAATTTAAAAGATGAAAATAAATTATCTTACAAACTCATTTATTATTGTTGCATTAATTACAATTATTGCGATTATAAGTGGATGTAATAATTCCGAAAAAAATAACAAAACAGATATGGATACAACAGAAATGAAAGCTATTGATATAGCCGACTTAGATACAAGTGTATTACCTGCCGAGGATTTTTATCAGTATGCTACAGGTGGCTGGCAAAAAAACAATCCTTTGCCGGCAGAAGAAAGTAGATTTGGGTCTTTCGATCTTCTTGCCAAAGAAACAAATATTAAGGTTAAAGAATTAATTCAGAATTTGGCTTCTTCAGAGCATGAGAAGGGCAGTGTTGAATGGAAAATAGGTACGTTTTACAATCTTGGATTGGATTCCGTTAAAATTGAACAACAAGGCATTGAACCTTTAAATAAAGATTTTGAACGAATTAAGCAAATCGAAACCGAAGATGATATTGTAAGTCAAATTGCTTATAATCAGCGAAATGGAATATCCGCTCCATTTTATCTTTATGGTTCTTCCGATAAAGACGATGCTAGTATGGAAATTGCGTATATTTATCAGGGGGGATTAGGATTGCCAGACAGAGATTATTATGTAATGGATGATAGCAGGTCAAAAGAAATTAGAAAAGAATATAAAAATCATATCGAGAAAATGTTTCTATTGTTAGGTGATAACGAGTATAATGCTAAAGATAATGCTGATATTATCATGAAAATGGAAACTCAAATGGCTAAATCTTCAATGACACGTATGGAGTTGAGAGACCCTCATAAAACAAAGAATAAACTTAACTTAAAAACCATTAACGAAAATACTCCCAACATAAATATGGCATTGTATTTTGAACTTGTAGGTCTTCCGGTTCCAGGGATAATTAATCTTAGCCAACCAGAATTTATCGAAACTTTAGATAATATGTTCGGGACTTATACCATAAATAATTGGAAAACATATTTTAGATGGAAATTAATAAATAGTACCGCTTCATACCTTAGTTCAGATTTTGTAAATGCAAATTTTGATTTTTATGTTAAGTTTTTAACCGGTGCCGAAGAACAAAAACCGCGATGGAGAAGAGTTTTAAATGCTACTAACAAAAGTTTAGGAGAAGCTGTAGGTCAAATGTTTGTAAAAGAATACTTCCCGCCCGAAGCTAAGAAAAGAATGGATGAGCTAGTAATAAATCTAAAGCTTGCATTTGAGGAAAGGATTTTAAACTTAGATTGGATGAGCGATACTACAAAACAAAAAGCTATAGAAAAGCTTCATGCAATGAATGTAAAAATTGGTTATCCCGATAAATGGAGAGACTATTCTGGTCTTGAAATTACCGAAAATTCATATGTCGAGAATGTAATGGCATCAAACCGTTTCGATTTTGATTATATGATTAGTAAAATTGGAAAAAAGGTTGATAAAGAAGAATGGTTTATGAACCCACAAACCGTAAATGCTTACTATTCTCCAAATATGAACGAAATTTGTTTTCCTGCCGGTATTCTTCAACCTCCATTCTTTTATATGAATGCAGATGATGCTGTAAATTATGGTGCAATTGGTGTAGTAATAGGACATGAGATGACTCATGGTTTTGACGATCAAGGACGACATTATGATAAAGATGGTAACTTGGCTCAGTGGTGGACTGATGAAGATGCAGAACGTTTTAATGAAAAAACAAAAGTACTTGTTGACAGATTTAATGAAATTATTGTATTAGACACAGTACATGCAAATGGAGAACTTTCACTTGGCGAAAACATTGCCGACTTTGGCGGATTGGTTATTTCATACGATGCAATGCAGAAAGCAATGGACGGGAAAAAAGTTGAAAAAATTGACGGCTTTACTCCCGAACAACGATTTTATCTCGCTTATGCAAAAGTTTGGGCTCAAAACATCAGAGATAAAGAAATTTTACGCAGAACAAAAGAAGATGTTCATTCATTGGGTAAGTGGAGAGTAAACGGACAATTACCTGGATTAAATAGTTTTCATAAAGCCTTTAATGTGAAAGAAGATGACCCCATGTATCTAGTTCCCGAAAAGTGGGCTACTGTATGGTAAAACTAAAACTTATGTTATTCAGGGGCTGTCTTAAACGCAGCCCCTGCCTACTTAATTTCAACAAGTCTTTTTATTAAATCCAAAAACACTTTTGCAAAACATATTAATTTTGCATTATTATTTGTGGAATATTATTAACTTAGCAACTCATTTTTAAAAATTTAGTAATTAACTATATTTGAATCTTTTAACTTTTTTAATATCACACAAAATCGTGAATAAAATGACAAAAAACAAAAAATTTATTACTTGCGACGGTAACTATGCAGCATCTCATGTCTCATATATATTTAGTGAGGTAGCATGTATTTATCCAATTACACCATCATCAAATATGGCAGAAAATGTTGATGAATGGGCAGCAAAAGGAAGAAAAAACATTTTTGGTCAAACTGTGCATGTTGAAGAAATGCAAAGTGAAGCCGGAGCATCCGGTGCAGTGCACGGTTCGTTGCAGGCCGGAGCTTTAACTACAACTTATACAGCTTCGCAAGGGTTATTGCTTATGATTCCGAATATGTATAAAATATCAGGTGAATTATTGCCGGGTGTTTTTCATGTTAGTGCACGTAGTGTAGCTGCTCAAGCTTTATCAATTTTTGGTGATCATAGCGATGTTATGAGCACTCGTTCTTGCGGTTTTGCTCTTTTAGCAACAGGTTCTGTACAAGAAATTATGGATATTGCTCCCGTAGCTCATCTTACTGCAATTAAAACAAGAGTCCCATTTTTACACTTCTTCGATGGATTTAGAACATCTCATGAAATTCAGAAAGTTGAATATTTCGATAATGATGATCTCAAACATCTTGTTGATTGGGATGCTCTTGATAAATTTAGGCAAAATGCTCTAAATTCAGAAAACCCTGTTACTAGAGGTACCGCTCAAAATCCTGATATATACTTCCAAACAAGAGAAGCAGCTAATAAGTTTTATGAACCGGTTGCTGATATTGTCGATGAGTATATGGCTGAAATTACAAAACTTACTGGTCGTGAGTATCATCCATTTACATATTACGGGGCACCCGATGCCGAAAATATTGTAATTGCAATGGGGTCTGTTACTGAAACTATTCGTGAAACCGTTGATTATCTTGTTGAACAAGGAGAAAAAGTTGGCTTAATTACGGTACATCTTTATAGACCTTTCTCTGAAAAATATTTTAGAAAAGTTCTTCCTAAAACAGTAAAACGTATTGCAGTATTAGACAGAACTAAAGAATTAGGAGCAAACGGAGAACCTATGTATTTAGATGTTAAAGACATCTTTTATAATAACGAAAATGCTCCTTTAATTGTAGGTGGAAGATATGGATTATCATCAAAAGATACTACTCCTAAAATGATAATCTCTGTATTTAATAACTTGAAACTTAAAGAACCTAAAAATGGTTTTACAGTTGGTATTGTTGATGATGTTACTTATAAATCATTACCAATTCCTGAAGAAAATGTATCTGTATTGCCTAAAGGAACAATCGAAGCAAAATTCTTTGGATTAGGTTCTGACGGAACAGTTGGTGCAAATAAAAACAGTATTAAAATTATTGGCGAATCTACCGATAAGTATTGTCAAGCATATTTTGCTTACGATTCAAAAAAATCGGGAGGATTTACATCATCTCACCTTCGATTTGGTGATAACCCAATTCGCTCTCCTTATTTAATTAATAATGCAGACTTTATAGCTTGCCACGTACCAGCTTATATTAACTTGTACGATGTGCTTAAGGGTTTGAAACAAGGCGGGACATTCTTGCTAAATTCTGTTCTAAACGAAGAGGATACTGTTAAAAGCCTACCTGAACACATGAAGAAAACTCTTGCAAAAAAACAAGCTAGATTTTTTATTATAAATGCTACAAAAATTGCTGAAGAAATAGGCTTAGGTAATCGTACAAATACAATCATGCAAGCGGCTTTCTTTAAAATTACTGGTGTAATTCCTTACGAAAAAGCTGTTGAAGAAATGAAAAACATGATTGTAAAATCATTTAGCAAAAAAGGTGAAGATATTGTTAAAATGAATTTTGCAGCTGTTGATGCCGGTGCTAATAATATTCACGAAATTGAAGTAAAAGCAGAATGGGCAAATATTGAAACAGATGGGTTTAAAGTTATTCGTGATAAAAAAGTTCCTAAATTTATTGAAGAAGTAGCTGATGTAATGAATGCTCAAGATGGAGATGATTTACCTGTATCGGCATTTATAAATCGCGAAGATGGAACATTCCCTGCAGGTACTTCACGTTACGAAAAACGCGGTGTGGCAGTTAATGTTCCCGAATGGATTCCAGAAAACTGTATCCAATGTAATCAATGTGCTTTTGTATGTCCTCACGCAGCTATACGTCCTTTCTTACTTACCGACCAAGAAGCAGAAAATGCCCCTAAAGGAACTGGCTTTATCAAAGGTATTGGTGGCACAAAAGAATATAAATTTAGAATGCAAGTTAGCGTTCTCGACTGTACAGGTTGTGGTAATTGCGTAGATGTTTGTCCGTCAAAAACCAAAGCTTTAGAAATGAAACCACTTGGAACACAAATGGAAGAAAAAGAGCGTTGGACATATCTTGATGAAGTTGTTGGTTATAAAGATGATATTTTACCGAAATTTAAATCTGTTAAGAATAGCCAATTTGCTCAGCCTTTATTCGAATTTAGTGGTGCTTGTGCTGGCTGTGGCGAAACTCCTTATATTAAGAACATTACACAATTGTTTGGCGAAAGAATGATTATTGCTAATGCTACAGGTTGTTCTTCTATCTATGGAGGTTCAGCTCCTAATTCTCCTTACTGTCCTAATTATAAAAGTGGTAAAGGTCCAGCTTGGGCAAACAGCCTTTTTGAAGATAATGCAGAATATGGATTTGGTATTGCAACCGGTATAAATAAAATCAGAGAAAAAATTTGTATCGAGTTGGAAAAAGCTAACTGGAATGGTGAACTTAAGCAAGTTGCAGATGAATGGTTAGAAACACGTATGGATGCAGAAAAAAATATCGTTCTATCAAAAAAATTAGTAAGCCTGTTAGAAAAACAAAACGACGAATATGCTAAAGAAATCCTTAAATATAAAGACTATTTGATTAAAAAGTCTGTTTGGATTTTTGGTGGTGATGGTTGGGCTTATGATATTGGATATGGTGGGTTAGACCATGTTATTGCAACAGGAAAAGATGTTAATATTCTTGTTTTAGATACAGAAGTTTATTCAAATACAGGTGGACAAGCATCTAAATCTACACCTGTTGGGGCAGTTGCTAAATTTGCTGCTGCAGGTATGAGAACCCGTAAAAAAGACCTCGGAGCAATGGCAATGACTTATGGTTATGTTTATGTTGCTCAAGTTGCAATGGGTGCAAGCCAAAGTCAGTATTTTAACGCTATTAAAGAAGCTGAAGCATATCCAGGTCCATCTCTAATTATTGCATACTCACCATGTATTAACCATGGCTTAAAATTAGGTATGGGTAAATCACAGTACGAAGAGAAACTAGCCGTAGAATGCGGATACTGGCATAATTACAGATTCAATCCATTATTAGAAAAAGAAGGTAAGAATCCATTTTCGCTAGATAGTAAAGAACCCGATTGGAGTAAATTCCAGGATTTCTTACAACTCGAAGTTAGATATTCTTCATTAGCTAAGGCATTCCCAAAAGAAGCTGCTATATTATTTAAACAAGCAGAGGAAAATGCAAAATGGAGATATAATTACTACAAGCGACTGACTAATATTTAGTTATAGTGGTTTTGGTTATTGATAAAAAAAAGTGCAGTTAATCTGCACTTTTTTTTATACGACTGCTTATGGTCTTAATTCGTTTCCTGAATCCCATACATTTTTTACTCTATAAAGAGAGGTTGTAAAGGTTCTGATATTAAGTTACTAGCAAATGCTGATTCAAATAGAAACAATACAGCTTCTTTCCCTTTATTTGATACATCAAGGCTAAATTCATTGACATATAAGTCAATATGTTTTAGCATTATGTTTGTATCCATATTACTAGCATATTGTTTGGCAAATCTTATGGCTTCTTCGGTGTTTTTAGAGGCATAGTCTATGCTTTTTTTAATCAGATTATTTATTAATAGTTTTATAGAAGAATCAATTTCCCTTTTTATAGATATCCCACCAAGAGGAACCGGTAAATGATGATTTTTATACCATAATTCGCCTAAGTCAAGAACTTTTACTAATCCTTTGTTTTGATATGTAAACCTACTTTCGTGGATTAATAATCCTGCATCGCATTGATTCGATAATACAGCATCTTCAATTTCATTAAAAACATATATTTCAGGCTCTTTAATATCGGGATAAGTAAGTTGTAACAACATCATTGCTGTAGTATTTAACCCGGGTACAGCAATTTTAATATAAGGAATTTCATCAGGATATATTTTTGATTTACTTACAATCATTGGCCCGTTTTTTATGCCAAATGCTCCACCACTTTTTAATAATTGATATTGCTTACTCGCTTTAGCAAAAGCATGATAACTCAATTTACAGATGTCGAGTCCTCCCTCTAAAGCCATATAGTTTAGTTGTTCTACATCTTTAAAAACAACATTAAACTTAAAGCCTTTTGTGTCAATTTTATTATTGATTAAGGCATAGAAAATAAAAGTGTCGTTTGGGCATGGCGAAATTCCAAGATTAAAATTCTGTATCATAATGCATCTATTAGTCTAAGTAATAGTTTATTGTTGTTTTCTACAGCTTTTGCTGTGTCCCATTCTGATTGCTTCTGCCAGACAAAATTAGAAACGGTTCTTAGAGCACATGCTTTTATTTGAAACATATTTGCAATCTGAAAAATAGCAGCACCTTCCATTGTTTCAATGCAATCGTTATTTATTTGATAAATTTTAGGTCTTTCGTGTAATGGAAGATTATAAAATGTTGAAACTGTTACTCCTTTTATCCCGATAACCTCGTTAAGATATTTAGAAATATCAATATCTGAGAAAAAAGCTTGTGCTTGGCTTGCAGCTGTTTCATCGTTGTGTAAAAATATAGTTTGATTTTCTCTAACTATTGCAATATCCGCATAACAGTCACTTTCAACCGAATAGGATTTGTAAACTTCTAATTTTTTTGTTGTACTTCCACATATACCACTGTTTATTATTAATTCGGGCTGATACTCTTTTATAAATAATGGTAAATTCAATAAAGTATTAGATATTCCCATTCCGGTAACTACAAATGGAATCTTCAATGCATTATGTTGAATAAAACCACTATTAGGTTCTATCAGATTACATTTAGCGTTTTTTATAAGCCAATCCAATTCATGCGAAGTTGCTACTACAATCAATTTGTTCATATTAGCAAAATAAGCTAATTTTTCTTTAAATTGCGAGCTTAAAAATTAAAACTATGGATTTTTCATTAAATGATTTAAGCAAAGGCTCTTACGCAAGAACCGATACTTACGATAAAGAGAATACTGAGAAACTTGCTGAGAATTATAAGTCAATATTGGGTTTAATTGGCGAAGATACAACCAGAGAAGGATTGTTGGATACTCCTCTAAGAGTTGCAAAAGCCATACAATTTTTAACTCAAGGATATAATATGAATCCGGAAGATATTTTGAATTCTGCCAAGTTTCAAGAAGATTATCAACAAATGGTAATTGTTAAAAATATTGAACTTTATAGCATGTGCGAGCATCATATGATTCCATTTTTTGGAAAAGCTCATGTAGCTTATATTCCTAATCATTATATTACAGGATTAAGTAAAATTGCGAGAGTAGTAGAAGCCTTCTCAAGACGCTTACAGGTGCAGGAACGGCTAACTACACAGATTAAGGAATGTATTCAAAACACTCTTAATCCGTTGGGAGTTGCTGTTGTAATAGAAGCCCAGCATATGTGTATGCAAATGCGTGGTGTACAGAAGCAAAACTCAGTAACTACAACCTCAGATTTTACAGGTGCATTTCTTAAAGAGCCTACGCGAAAAGAGTTTTTACAGTTAATTTCAGCAAAATTGCATTAAACTTTTTAAAAATAGATTTTATGAAAGCTTATGTTTTTCCCGGTCAGGGTTCACAATTTCCCGGTATGGGCAAGGATATCTTCGATAAAAATGATAAAGTAAAAACAATTTTTAATGATGCTAATAAAATACTAGGATTCAATATTTCGGAGATTATGTTTCAGGGAAGTCCCGCCGATTTGAAACAAACTAAGGTAACTCAACCTGCTATTTTTTTACATTCGGTAGCTCTTGCAAAAAGTAAACAAGGCAGCTTTAAACCCGATATGGTTGCCGGTCATTCATTAGGAGAGTTTAGTGCTCTTGTAGCAATTGGGGTGTTGGATTTTGAAAGTGGTTTAAAGCTCGTAAATCGGAGAGCAATGGCAATGCAAGAAGCATGTGAGTTACAAGAAAGTGGAATGGCTGCTGTTATTAATATGGATCCGGATATTGTGGCAGAAGTTTGTAAATCAATAGAAGAGGTAGTGGTTCCTGCAAATTTTAATGCTCCTGGACAAATTGTAATCTCAGGTTCTAAAAAAGGCATTGACATGGCTATCGAGAAACTGAAAGAAGCCGGTGGAAGAAAAATTATTCCACTACCTGTTGGAGGGGCTTTTCATTCACCATTGATGGAATATGCTAGAAAAAAATTAGAAGAAGCCATTGATAATACAAATTTTAATAACCCAATTTGTCCCATCTACCAAAATGTTGATGCAAAATCGCATATTGATATTAGTGAGATAAAGCAAAACTTAATCAAGCAACTTACGCATCCTGTTTTGTGGACGCAAACAATTGAAAATATGATAAACGATGGTGTAAAAGAATTTATTGAAACAGGACCTGGTTCTGTTTTACAAGGTTTAATTAAAAAAATAGATATCAATATAAATGTAAGATCGATATAAAATAAAAGCCGGATAGTACCGGCTTTAATATTTTATCTTTCAAATAGATTTCCTACTATTGAGCGAGACCCTTTTCCTTCGTTACCTCCAATAGGGCTTAGTTGTTTAATTAGTTTTTTGATAGGCATTGATTGTAACCAGACCTTACCAGTACCTTGAAGTGTAGCAAGGAATAAACCCTCTCCTCCAAAAAGCATTGATTTTAAATTGCCGGCACGTTCTACGCTATAATTTATTCCTTCGTCCTGAAATGCAACTATACATCCTGTATCAACTCTAAGTTTCTCGTTATTAAGCTCTCTTTCTATAATTGTGCCTCCAGCATGTACAAATACCATTCCGTCTCCTTGAACTTTTTGTAAAATAAATCCTTCGCCACCCACTAAACCAGAGCCTAGTTTTTGATGTAAGTGTACCGATAATTTTGTCCCGAAAGCTGCACATAAAAAACTATCGCGTTGAGCAATTAAATTTGTACCTAATTTGCTCATATCAATTGGTACAATTGTTCCTGGATAAGGTGCGGCAAAAGCAACTCTACTCTTACCCTGCCCTAAATGTGTAAAGTGAGTAATAAATAGCGATTCGCCTGTAATCATTCTGCCGGCTCCCTGTACAAGTTTTTTAAATAATCCTTGATTTGGTTCTGAGCCATCTCCCATTTTAGCTTTAAAATCAATGCCATCTTCCATGTAAAGCATAGTTCCGGCTTCTGCAATAACAGTTTCATTAGGGTCTAGTTCTACTTCAACCATCTGAATATCGTGGCCGATAATTTTGTAATCAATTTCGTGACATTGCATAATTTTATTGAGTTTTGGTTTATGCCATAAAGTTAATATTAACTTACATATTTGCATAAAAAAAACGGTATTATAACCGTTTTTTTTAAATATATTATTAAGACGTACTATTCAATATTAAAAACATTACCACTATTTAGTAAATCATCAACATTTTTAATTTTGGAGTTTGCTTTAGCATGTTCTATTTGTTCTTCGAGAAGTCCTTCGTAAGTATTATCTTCAACGGATCTGATTACACCAACAGCTACCGGATGAGTAGGATAGGTCATTCGTGCAAGCATATAATGAACATTAGGATTAGGATTGTTTGCATCATGAACTAATATATCGCTTTCGCTGATGCCGTTCTCTCCAATCTTAACTACTTCAAGGTCTTGACCCTTTAGAATTAACCCCTTATCTCTTTCTTTACCAAAGATTAAAGGTTTATTATGCTCAACATAAATAATTCTGTCATCTCTTACATCTTTTCCAGTAATTTGTTCGTGAATAGCATTATTAAAGATTACACAATTCTGAAATACTTCAATAATTGAAGTTCCTTTATGTAAAGCTGCTTGAAGGAATACGTCTTCCATTCCTCGTGGTTCTTTATCAATAACTCTGGCAAAGAAGTTTCCTTGTGCTCCTAAAGTAAGTTCTCCAGGCATAAATGGTCTTTCTATTGTTCCGAAAGGAGAAGTCTTAGTTTTTGAACCCATTGGTGTGGTTGGTGAATATTGACCTTTAGTTAGTCCATAAATCTTATTGTTAAAAATAATTACGTTTAAATCAATATTACGTCTAATAAGATGAATAAAATGATTACCACCAATTGCCATACTATCTCCATCGCCGGTTATTACCCAAACATTTAAATCGGGACGAGCAGATTTAAGTCCGGATGCAATTGCAGTTGCCCTGCCGTGTAAGCTATGAATACCATAAGTTTTTATGTAATAAGGAAATCTGGATGAGCATCCTATCCCTGATACAAATACAAAATCATCTTTTTTAACACCAAGTTTTGGAAGAGTGTTTTGTACTGATGAAAGTATTGAATAAGCACCGCATCCTGCACACCATTTAATTGTGGAGTCAACGGTAAAATCTTTTTTTGTTAGTTCTTGTGTTGTATTGTTATTATCAGTCATTTTTTATTCCTCCTCTAATAATGTTTTGAAACGTTTTTTCAATTCACTGATGAAAAATGGTAAGCCTTGTACTTTATTGAACTGTGAGTATTTATACTGTGGATAGATAGATCTAAGATAATCAGCAAATTGCCCGAGATTAAGTTCACAAATAATACGTTTTTTAAACTTACCTAATACTTCGTCTGTATTTTTAGGCAGAGGCATTATATAGTTAAATTGAGCTAAACTTATATCATAGCCTTCTTCACGCATTTCCTTAACGGCACTATAAAGAGCACCGTAAGTACCTCCCCAACCAATTACTAACAATTCTCCGCCATCCTTTGAGCCGTATATATCTTGTTTGGGTATATAATCAGCAACTCTATTTACTTTTTCTGCCCTGTATTGGCACATAAGCTGATGGTTAAAAGGATCGTGAGAAACTTCTCCATAAACATCCGATTTTTCTAATCCACCTATTCTGTGTCTTAATCCTTCTTGTCCTGGTAAAGCCCAAAATCTGCTTAATTTTTCAGGGTCGCGTTTATAAGGTTGATAATTAGGATCATTGTCTTTAACACGTGGTGTTTTTATTTCAGGTAAATCCTTCATTTGTGGAATTGGCCATAATTCTGTTCCATTAGCTAAATAGCCGTCAGATAATAAAATAACCGGTGTCATGTGTTCTACACTAAGTTTTGCTGCTTCAAAAGCATATTCAAAACAATTCCCTGGTGATGATGCGGCAATTACTATGCATGGGCTTTCTCCACTTCTTCCGTGAATTGCTTGCAATAAATCACTTTGTTCGGTTTTAGTTGGTAAACCTGTTGAAGGTCCACCACGCTGAACATTTACGATAACAAGAGGTAATTCAGTAATTACGGCTAATCCGGCAGCCTCAGTTTTCAATGCTAAACCTGGCCCTGATGTAGAAGTTGCGGCAAGGTAACCGCCAAAGCTTGCTCCAATAGCAGTACATATCCCGGCAATCTCATCTTCGGCCTGAAAAGTTTTTACTTCAAGATTTCGTAGTCCTGATAATTCTTGTAAAATTTCGGAAGCCGGTGTAATAGGATATGAACCTAAAAATAGTTTTAATCCTGCTTTTTCGGCTGCTGCAACAAGACCCCATGATGCGGCAATATTACCCGATATTTTTTTAAACTTTCCTTTACGACCCTTTTGAGGGTTAACATGAAACTGATTAGTCATTGCTTCCACAGTTTCTGCATAATTAAAACCTGCTCTTAAAACAGCAATATTAGCTTTTACTAATTCTGGTTTTTTAGCAAATTTTTCTTGTAAGAAATGCTCTCCCATTGTCATATCACGGTCAAATAACCAGAAAAGCAATCCCATTACAAACTGATTTCTGGTTTTATCAGCCGTTTTGTTATCAAGTCCAATGTTTAATTCCCTAACAGTAGCTCTTGATAAAGAAGTTATTGGTGCTTTCACTAAATTAAACCCTTTTAGGCTTGAGTCATGTAAAGGATCTTCAATAAAACCTGCTTTTTTATAATGTTTATTATCGAAATTATCAATGTCGATAATAATTGTAGCACTTGGTTTTACCCATTTCATATTTGCTTTTAATGCAGCGGGGTTTAGTGCGACTAATACGTCAGCAAGGTCGCCAGGGGTTTGAACTTCTTTATGTCCAATGTGAACCTGAAACCCTGATACTCCTGCAATTGTTCCCTGGGGAGCGCGTATCTCCGAAGGATAATCAGGAAAAGTTGATAAATCATTTCCCAAAGAGGCACTGGCATCAGAAAATTGCATCCCTGTAAGTTGCATACCATCTCCTGAGTCCCCGGCAAACTTAACCACTACCTGTTCGAGTTCAATAATACTGTTTTTGTTGCTCATTTTTATAAAATAGTTGTTGTTTATTTTCTTACAAAATTAAATACTTTAGGTTATTTAAATAGGAAATTTTAAGATTATTTTTGAACTAATAATATTTGATAGTTTAGTCTATTAGAAGATTAGGTTAAAAATATGTTGTAAAACTATATTATTTTTTTCAAAACTAGATGATAAAAATGAAAAAAGCCGACATAAAATCGGCTTTTTTTGTGTTTAATAAAGTTCATTGAATAGTTTACATCTCTTTTAAATAAATAGAAATTCCTTCTTGAGTTGGGTTTAATGCTTCTTTACCGCTTTGCCAGTCGGCAGGGCATACTTCTCCATGTTTTTCGCAATATTGCAAAGCATCAACCATTCGCAATGTTTCATTTACACTTCTGCCAAGATTCATATCATTAATTACCATGTGTCTGATGATACCGGATTTATCAATTAAAAACAGTCCACGATAAGCTGCAGCCTCACCTTCAAAAATGCTGTCGCCTTCTTCGTTAATATCGTATTCACCGGCTAATACTTCAAAATTTTCAGATATTGTTAGTGAAGTGTCGGCAACTAATGGGAATGTAACTCCTTTAATTCCTCCTTCGGCTTTATCGGTTTGTAGCCATTTCCAGTGAGAGAATTCACTGTCGGTGCTGCATGCTACTATTTCAACATCACGTTTTTTAAACTCATCTAATTTGCTTTGAAATGCCCTGATTTCTGTAGGGCAAACAAAGGTAAAATCTCTCGGGTAAAAGAAAAAAATAACATATTTTTTCCCGATGTATTGATCAAGCGAAAAATTTTCTACAATATCTTTACCGTTAACAACGGCTTTTGCTTTAAAATAAGGTGCTTTTTTTCCTATTAACATAATTCTGAATTTTTAAGTTTATTATAAAAACAGAATTATGATTTTATTGTTTAATCCTTTTCGTCAGAATCATTAACAGTATATTGAAACCCTAGACGTTTCCCTGTTTGAATCTTAGATTTATTTATTTTTTCTTTCATTTGAGCAACAGAAGTAATTTTAACTTTCTCAAATGGTGGGACTAACAAATCAAATTTAAGAGCATACATTATACTAGATTCGATAACTTCACGTAATGTATCATAGTTTGGAGTATTTTTCCCGAAAGCCGGATAACCAAAGCCAAGTTCGCGTCTTCCTTCTATAAAGAAAGTAGATTCTTTATTTATAAATATTCTTCCTATTAGGTAACCTAAATCCTCTAACCTATGATACTTAAATGAGTCGGCTAAAAAATTATATATGCTTATAATACCTGCGTAAGTAGAGATTGGATTCTCTTGAGCTTCGGAGTTTTGCCAAATCTGGTGGGTAGGGTCAAACTCAAAAATATTAGAGTGCATGTTAAATATTAGCAAATCTCCTGCAACTTTAATTTCTGCTTCAAACATGCCTCTGTCCCTGTATTCTAAGAGGATTCTTTCGTCTTCGTTATTTAAATTGTCATTATACTCTTCTACTAGATCCTGAAGAATTTTTTTTATAATTTTAAATGCATTTTTAGCATTGTCGTAAACAATTTGTTTTGTAGTAGATTTGATTTGAAGGGTTTCAATAATCAATTCCTTGTTTGTTTTATCGTTCATAATGATATTTTTAATAAGCTTTAGCAAAAAGTACTCTTTGTTTAGATGGTTTCCCTGTAATTATACACTTGCCATGTTCTAGCTTAGAATTAATTGGAATACACCTTATTGTAGCTTTTGTCTCTTCTTGGATTTTATTTTCAGTTTCGCTTGTTCCGTCCCAGTGAGCATATATAAAGCCAGGATTTGTTTCAAGTATATTTTTAAATTCCGAATAAGTATCTACGTAGTGAGTGTTTTTATTTCTTAGCTCAAGAGCTTTATTGTAGATATTATCTTGTATATCAATTAATAGCTTTTCGATATGCTCAACAATTTGTGTAGACGAAACTGTTTCCTTTTCTAAAGTATCTCTTCGTGCCACTTCGTAAGTTTCGTTTTCAAAGTCGCGAGGTCCAATTGCAAGCCTAATAGGTACGCCCTTTAATTCATATTCGGCAAATTTAAATCCCGGTCTTTGATAGTCTCTATCATCAAATTTAACAGTAATGTTTTTAGACCGGAGTGTCTCAACAAGTTTATTAACACGTTGCTTTATGGCAGATAGCTGTTCTTCGGTTTTATATATTGGGACAATGGCTACTTGCAAGGGAGCAAGTTTTGGTGGTAATATTAATCCATTATCATCAGAATGGGCCATTACTAAAGCTCCCATAAGTCTAGTAGAAACTCCCCATGACGTTGCCCATACATACTCTTCTTTATTCTCATTGTTAAGAAATTTTACATCAAATGCTTTAGCAAAATTTTGACCTAAAAAATGTGAAGTGCCTGCTTGTAGTGCTTTACCATCCTGCATCATTGCTTCAATTGAATAGGTTTCGAGTGCTCCTGCAAATCTTTCGTTTTCTGTTTTTGTGCCAATAAGAACAGGAATACCAAGATAATTTGTGGCAAAATCGGAATAAACCTTTATCATTTTTTCAGTTTCTTCAATTGCTTCTTGTTTTGTGGCATGTGCTGTATGTCCTTCTTGCCATAAAAATTCAGCAGTACGCAAGAATAAACGTGTACGCATTTCCCACCGAACAACATTTGCCCATTGGTTTATAAGTAATGGTAGATCTCGGTACGATTGTATCCAATTTTTGTAAGTATTCCAAATAATAGTTTCTGAAGTTGGTCTTACAATTAATTCTTCTTCAAGTTTAGCCTCAGGATCAACTTCTATTCCACCTTTTTCAGAGTTTCTTAAACGATAATGTGTAACTACAGCACATTCTTTAGCAAATCCATCTACGTGATCAGCTTCTTTAGCAAAAAACGATTTAGGAATAAATAGAGGAAAATAAGCATTAACATGCCCGGTTTTTTTAAACATATCGTCTAAAATAGATTGCATTTTTTCCCATATTGTATAACCATATGGTTTTATTACCATACACCCTCTAACAGCTGAGTTTTCAGCTAAATCAGCTTTAATAATTAATTCGTTGTACCACTGAGAATAATTTTCTTTTCTGCTTGTAAGTATTTTAGCCATTTATTGGTATAAATTTTGTATGTAATTAATAAAATTATAATGTTAAACGAGATGTCAAAACTACTAAAAAAACAATATATCATGAAAGCAAAAATTTTAATACCGATTGCATTCATAATTTTCGCCAGCTCTTGTTCTACGATGTACTACACGGGAGGCGAATTTGATGATGTTTATTATTCGCCAAGCGACAGCAAAAACAATACCGAAGCTATGGTTAATGATGATGCTGTAAATACAAATAAATCTGTTTACGAAAATGTTTATGAGCAGGAGTTTGAATCTCCCGATTCATATGAGTCAATTAGTAATAACGAGAGTGTTTATGAAGATCCTACAGGAAATTCAAACGAAGAGTATTATTATGATGAGGATGGTAACCTAACTGTTAATAATTATTACATTGATGATTATTATGAAGATAGTTACGCTTCTAGATTGAACCGTTTTCACGACTATTACTACTATGATCCGTATTTTGACCCTTATTGGAATATAGGTTTTAACTACTCATGGGGATACCCGTATTATAGTAGTTGGTATTGGGGTTGGGGTTACCGTCCATATTATTCATTTGGTTGGTATACTCCTTATTATTATGGAGGATATTATGGTTACAATAGTTGGTATGGTGGTTACTGGAATGGATATTATCACGGATATAATGATGGTTATTATAATGGTGGTGGTTATTATAATGATTGGGCTGATAATGATAATTCAGATAATTATTATGGACATAGAGGTTCGGCAGGTGGAAATGGTAGTAGCTCATCTAATAGAACTCCCGATGATTCAGGACTTACTAATACTACAGTAAAGCCATCAGCAAGTCAAGCACAAGTAGCCGGAAGAGAAGCAAGTAAACCTTCGGATAATGGTACAAGCTCCGAACCTAATAGAGAAGTGGGTAATGAAAGTTTAAATATTACAAGAGAACCTTCATCAGCTGATAATAATTCGGGAAGAAGTCCCGTAAAACCTGATGCAAATGTTAGAACTCCGGAAACGGGGACTTCAAGAGAGAATCCAAATAATTCAGGTCGTACACCTGCTATAGATAATAATGCTTCTCGAAGACCAAGTTCTACAAATACCAGAACTCCCGCTAATGCAAAAGAACCCTATGGAACATCTAATACGGGTTCTAACAATAGAACTCCTGCTGTAAATAGCGGTAATAGTAGAACTAATAATCAAAATGCATACACGAGACCGAGTTCTGTAAATACAAACACGGGAAGTAGAACAAATAATAATAGCTATACTCGTCCTGCTTCAAACAATAATACTTATAACAGAAGTAATTCAAATAGTCGTACTAATAGCTATCGTTCTACTACACCGAGTAACAATTCAGGCTCTTATAATCGAGGGACTAGTAGCCCAAGTAGAACATATAATTCGGGAAGTAGTGGCAGTAGGAGCAATTATAATTCGGGAAGTAGCAGTAGTGGAAGTAGAAGTAACTATAGCTCTGGAAGTAGCAGCAGTGGAAGAAGTAGTTTTGGGTCAAGTAGTAGTGGAAGAAGTAGTTCGAGTAGCTCAAGTGGACGCTCTGGCGGAAGTTCAGGCGGTCGTTCAAGCGGAAGCTCGGGTGGACGTAGATAAATAAAATAAATAATTAAATAATTAAAGAGATGAAAACTAAAATAATATTCAGTATTATACTAATGTTTGCAACAATTAGTTTAATAGGTCAAAACGAAACCGATGCACTTAGGTATTCTTATCAATTCCCTGGAGGTACAGCACGTGCAACCGCAATGGGTGGAGCTTTTGGTGCCTTGGGTGGTGATATTACTAGTTTAAACATTAATCCTGCCGGATTAGGGGTATTTAGATCTTCTGAAATTAGTTTTACTCCATCGTTTGAATTTATTAGTTCAGATGTAAAATATATTGACAAGGTAACTAATGATTATGATGTGAATTTTAATATTAATAGTTTTGGTTATGTTGGTACAGCTATAATAGATAATAGTAAAAGTAAATTTAAAAATTTGAATTTTGGGTTTGGATATAGACGCTTAATTAATTTTAATGAAAATACATTAATTTCTGCCAATAATCCATACAACAGCATGACAGATTGGTTTGCAGACAGAGCCAATGATACACATTGGAATAATTTGGCTTCACAAGACCCTTTTTATTCGTCAGTTGCATGGGAAACATATCTAATTGACCCCAAAAATCCCGGAGATTCAACCCAATATTCTAGCACTTATAATGATGTTTATGGCCAAAAACAAACATTAAGTATCGGTAGAAGTGGGTATGTAGGAGAGTATAGTTTATCAGTAGCTGCAAACTATAACCATAAACTTTATTTTGGTGGAAGTATAGGAATTCAGGCATTGAGATTTGAACAAAATCTTTTTCTTACCGAAACAGATAATAGTGGAGATATTGCAGGGTTTAATGAATTTCAATTTGATGAACATCTTAAAACATACGGTACAGGTTTAAATTTTAAATTTGGGTTATTATATCGTCCTCTTGATTTTATTAGGATTGGAGCTGCAATTCATACTCCAACATTTTATAGTTTGAGTGATGAATGGAGTACTTCGGGTAGCTCATTCTTTGATAACCCCGACAAAAGTACATCTTGGGATTCTCCACAAGGAAATTACGACTACGAGCTAAATACTCCTTTTAAAGCTATTGGTAGTTTGGCTTTTATAGTATTGCAACAGGGTTTGATTAGCATAGATTACGAATACAGCGATTACTCATTAGCTAGGCTTCGTTCATATCATTATCCGTTTATTAGCGAAAACGATAATATTAAATCGGAATATAAAGCAACTCATAACATTAGAGCAGGATTAGAATATCGTATTGAACAAATAAGTTTAAGAGCTGGTTTCGCTTATTTCGATAGTCCGTATAAATCAGATCATATTAATAAAGATTCTTATCATTTTATGTATTCTGGTGGAGTTGGATTTAGAACACAACAGTTTTATTTTGATTTAGCTTACGCTTATTTAACAGGTTCCGAAATGTATTACCTATATGAAGGAACTATTAATAGTCCGGCAGCAGAGATAAAAAATACAAGTAATAGAATTGTTGCAACCATTGGTGTTAGATTTTAGTTTTTTATGATGTTAGTAATTAAAAGCATTAGTAGTAATAACTCTATTAATGCTTTTTTTATTGGTTGAAAAATAAATCTATATATACAGGTAAGTGATCAGAAAACCCACCTTTATATTTATACCCGACATAAGTTCTTGATACTTGTTGCCCTGTAAATCTATCATCATCTTCAAGAAGAAAATCAGCATTAAAAACATGTGCATTTTCTTTGTCTGTATATAGTGAAGTATTTTGATCGAGCAAACCACCTGATACTATTATTTGATCTAGGATTCCCCAATGTCCATTGTATTTATGTGTACCTAGGCCTTTTTCTTCTTGTAAGTAATACGACAAATTATAAAGTGATTTATGTCTAATATTTTCAAAAATTGTTTTTGCTTTTAAGCTTTCAGTTAAGCTTCTGTCTGTTGGATAGTCGTTTAAATCTCCACTTACAATGATATTCGCTCCTGGTTGTGCTCTCATTATTGAATCTGTAACTCTTCTAAGAATACTAGCGCAGAACATCCTTTTTTCTTCGGTTTCCATTTGCCCGCCCCATCTAGATGGCCAGTGATTAACAAAGACATGTAAAGTATCGTTATTTATTGTTCTACCTCTTACGTATAAAATATCTCTTGTTGATCTTCCCATACTAGCAGGGAAATTAATTGGAATTGGTCTGCTATGGTCGGGAGTAAAACGATTTTCTCTATAAAGTAATGCAACGTCTATACCTCTACTGTCGGGAGATTCGAAATGGATGATTTTGTAATTAGCTCTATATAAGGGTGTTTGGTTTACTAAGTCTTCAAGAACTTTTCGGTTTTCGATTTCTGAAAGCCCAACGATTTCGGGGAGCTCCCATCCGCCAACAGCAGTAATTACCTGATAGATTTGATTCAATTTTGTTTTGTATCGTTTAGGTGTCCAGTATTTACCTTGATCGGGAAGGAACTCTTCATCGTTTTTATTAGGATCATTTTCGGTATCAAAAAGGTTTTCAACATTATAAAACATAAATCGGAACGAGTTCCTTTCTGTTAGTTCATGTTTATTCTCAACTGGATTGTCAGTAGCTTTCTTGTTGGATGAACAAGAGCATGCTATAATCGATATTAGAAAAATTAAAATACTTAATTTCATACTATTCAATTCTTTCATATGCACCTAAATCAGGATTATTATCAGTTAATCTTGATTGACCATCTTTATCTAAGGGAAAAGGTGAAGAAATTAAAGCATCTCCTGCATCTTTTGCCGGTGAAAGTGTGTCTAAATGATAGTCGTAAGGTGAGCTTATATTAATAAATTTTGGGTTTTGATTAAGAACTATTTGATTAAAAAACTGGGGGTTATCAGTGTTAATCTCGTTGTTAGATTTAATTATACAGTGATCGAAGAAAAAGTTGGTCTCTGCCTCGGTAACAAGGTCTAAACCTAATTCTAATTCTTTATTGCCATATATGATACAATTTCCAAAATATGCTTGCGTTAGATCTCTTAATTCAAGCATCGATTGTCCACTATTACCGGAGTATGTATAGTAGTTGTTTAATATTAATTGAGGAGATTGTCTGTTTCCTGTCCAATAATTAGCCATTGTACAATGAATAAAGGAATATTTACCTCCAATAACACATGCGAGAGTATATTGTCCTGCATTAGCAAATACGCAATTATGTGCTTCAACGTGTGCTCCTAATGCATACAAGCACGCTACATTCATATTTTCTATTGTAGTATTTGAAATTACTAAAGAAGGTGTTCCTGGTGTAACTACAGAATCAACCTGTAAGCCAATAATCCCGTTCTTTATAATAGCGTTGTCTATTTGATTGTATCTGCTCCCTGCTAGGAGATGAATCCCCCCAAATATTCCTTTTACATTATTGTTTTCATCAGTATTGAATGCTCCCCATTGTCCGGGGATTTCACTATATGATGATTCTAATCTATCTCCCAAAAAACTAACAGGTTGGTCTGTTGTCCCATTTACGGTAAGTGTTCCTTTAACAAATAGGCTTGAACCTTTATGAAAATAAACATTTGTTCCTGATTCAATAGTTAAGCTAGCAAAAGTATCAACAAGAGCTGAATTGTATATTAATACCGGTTTTGTATTGGTCCAGATAGTATCAGAATAAATAATATTGCCATTTATTAGTACTACGTCTTGTCCAAATGCAACTAAATCAATATCTTGAATATTATTATTAGTTATAAAAATAATTGAATCGTGTTCAATCATTTCGTTTCTACCAGGATCTATTGTTACTTCAACAAAAACAAAAATTGAATCGCCCGGAGGTATTGTAATGTCTTCTTGTAATATTGCTTGATTTCCGTTTATGTTAATTCTATAATTAGATTGATTTTGTTTTGCCAAATATACTTTATCAATAATAATTGCTTTAGTATTGCTTGGATTGTAAACCTGAAAATATTTGGTAGTTGAGCCTATACTACTAAAAATCGTATCAAATTGTAATGTGTCAACAGAAAACAATAGTTTATCGTCTGGGTCGGTAGCATAGCTTGTTTTATCACAAGAGCTTAAATAAATAAGGAGTCCCAAACTCAATAAAATTAATAAGAAATAAGTATATCTCATAATGTTTCAAAATTAACATTAATTTTGAAACGAATTATTGTAAGAAATATTTAATAAAACTAAAACTATCTTATAATATTAACAGTACCACTTCTTTCTTTAGGATTTCCCCAAATGTCATTAAATTTGCAATACCAGCTATATGCACCAACAGGTAATAATTCATCTCCTTTAATCACACTACCATGGTCAGTACCGTCCCAAGCCATTTTGTGTGGGTTGTATGGGTCGAACACATTAGTTTCAAACACTTTGTTTCCCCATCTGTCGAAAATAACCAAATTAAAGCTGTAAGTGTCTATTCCGTAACCTGTAACGTAGAAGTAGTCGTTAATTCCATCGTTGTTAGGAGAAAATGCCGTAGGAGCATAGAAAGAAAATTCGTCGTTTACTCTGATTCTTTTTACTGCAGTATCCATACATTCGTGAATATTTCTGGCAATTAGTGTAACATCATATTCCCCAGGTGCATTATATTTGTGAATAGGGTCTTGGTCAGTCCACATTGTAACATTTCCATCTCCGAAATCCCAAAAATATATTCCTCCATTTTCAGTTACGTTAGTAAATACTACTTCTGAGTTAAGTATCGACATTACTTCAGGGTTAGCAATAAACTCTGCTCTAGGTTTAGGATGTAGCGTAATCATGTTTAAAATAGTTTTTTCATTTTTGCATCCATATTCGCTCCATACCGAAAGTTTAACCGTATAATGTCCTGTTTCGGAATACATATGGCTTGGGTTTTTATTAACGCTATATCCACCGTCCCCAAAATCCCATAAGTAGTTTTGTCCTATGTCTTCGGTAACTTCGGTAAAATTGAATGTAGCAGGCGGACAAGCTTTAGTTCTGTCCACAAAGAAAGCGAGGTCAGGTTTAGGCATAACATGAATAAAAACAGAGTCGGTTTGAGTAGGTGTTCCGCATAAATCAGATACCGTATAAGTGTAGTATCCGGTTTGTTGTGGAGAAAAAATATGTGGAGTAGTAACTACGTTATTTTCGTTGAAATGTATAGTATAAGGTCCACCATTTCCTCCGGCAATATCAATTTCGACTTTAACGGATTCTCCTTGACAAATTGTATCTTTCGTAGCAGATACGTCAAGAATTTCGATATGAGGATATACATTAACCACCGCCGTTTGATAGCCCCCCTCGCAACCGTTTCCGTCTGTTACATGAAGAGTGTATGATGTAGTTACATCGGGCGAAACAGTGATTTGGTCGCCATAATAAAACATGCCGTTGCTATCTTCCCATTCAAAGTTAAAGAATCCGTTTCCACCGGTAGCTGCAACATAAAAAGTAGTTGATTGCCCAATACATATTTGTCTGTTTCCAATAGGTGTAACAATAATATCAGGCGGTTGTTCGATAGTAATATTGCTTGTAACAGAGCATCCATTTGCGTCTGAAAGTGTTACAGTATATGTACCTCCGGAATCAATAATAGTATCGTTTTGCGATCCATTCGACCATTGATAGTTATACACGAAATTTTCGTTAATTGTATCAATCGGAGTACCTCCCCATGCTTGTACCCATGCCATTCCGTCTGGTGTTCCATAGCAAGTAGCAGGCGAAGATAGAGTTTGGATATTAATAGTGTCTGGTTGTGTTATATAGAAATCAATAGAACTACTACAGCCAATATTATCAGTTACAGTAACGCTATAGTCATCTGCACATAGGTTTTGTATGTAAGTTCCGTTAGCATCCCAAGAATATTGGAATGGTGGTGTACCACCTAAAACAGTAAGTTCAGCAGTACCATCGCAAGCATTGAAGCAATTAACATCAGTAGTAGAAATTTCGAGTTCTATAGGCGGACTTACTGTAATAGTAACTGATTGTTCTTCGGCAGAACACTCGTTAGCATCGCTAACAAAAACAGTATAAGTAGTAGTAATATCCGGTGCAACTTGTCTGTAATTTACGTTCAACATTGGATTGTCTGCCCAATGATAAGTATAAGGTTCAGTACCACCAAAAGCAGTAACATTAAGAGGCACAGAATCACCTTGGCAAATTGTAGCAGACATTCCAAATGAGAATACAAGAGGTTGGGGTTCGTTTACAAACCAGTTATTAGCAACAGAACAACCATGCACATCAGTAACAGTAACAGCATAAGTACCTTGAGGTAATCCACCAATACTATCAGTATAGTAAGGTAAGTTCCAGTTATAAGTAAAAGGTTCTGTTCCGCCAGTAACTTGTGTAGCTACAGCTCCGTCAATAAGTCCAAAGCATGAAATGTCATACACATCTGCTGTAAGATTAAGAGATGGGTTAATTGTAACATAAAAATCTTCTGAAGCCTCGCATCCTCCACCATCAGTAACAGTAACAGAATAATCGCCTGAGGTATTAATATTTATATTATTCGAAGTACCACCAGTTGACCAGCTATAAGAATATGGCGGTTGTCCTTCGGTAACAGTAACAACAGCGTATGCATTTTCGCCTGCACATAAGTCTGCTTCGTAGTCGAGGTTTATTATAAGGTCGTGAAAGACAATATTTTCGGTATCGGAACCTGTACATCCATCAGCTTCAACATTTACAGTATAAGTTCCGGGTTCAGAAATAATTATTGTTTGTGTTGTTTGAGGTGGGCTAGTATTCCATTGAAAAGTACAATCGGCAATATCTGCACCCTCAACATTTGCAGTAGCTTCTAACGGTCCTTCACACATGTCGCCAGTTAAAGTTATATCAACATTTACAGCACCTCCTGTTATTGTTGTGGTTGCAGTTTCAACGCAAGTTCCATAAGTAACAGTAACAGTATAATCTCCTTCGGAAAGGTTAGTTGCTGTTTGAGTAGTTTGAGCAGGTGTTGTACTCCATTCAAAGTCGCAATCTGCGGGGTTTGCGCCTGTAACATTAGCTGTAGCAGAAAATGGTCCTGTGCATTCGTCTCCTGCAGTTGTAATGTCAACATCAATATCACCTTCGTCTGCAATTGTGAAATTAATTACTGTGTCTTGACAGTTAGGTCCGTCAGAAACGGTAACGGAGTAATCGCCTGGAGGGATATTTTCAACTGATTGTGTGTTGCCAAGTCCATTACTCCAGTTATATGATGGGTTTCCGGTACAAGATTGAGCCACAGAAATAGCTGCAGTACCACCTTCACCGCAAATTGCGTTTGTTGTATTTAAGCTTACTACAAGTTGTTCATCAATAAAAGGTGCACCAAAACCATAAGTACATAAGGAGTTTCCTTGAAGCATACTAAAACCGTCCATTGCAAGAATATAATCTCCGGGAGGTAGATTTTCGCTAAAAGTAACTGTTCCTGTTCCACTAGCACAACCCATATAACTTGAACCTGCACCACCTATGCCATTGCAGTTAGTTCCATTCCACTGATATACAGCAAATTGTATTTCGGGCTCTTCGCCCATTCCTCCTTCGTTTGACCAACATTCACCGTTTTCAGCAGTAATAGTATAGGGTTGAGGGTCATCAGCTGTAACTGTAAAATGATAAAAAATTGAGTTATCAGTTGTATTCCACCCGCAGTCTTCTGGAGCAGTAATATCTCCTCCTGTAGATAAAATATTACACCCACCTTGCGATAAAGGTATTGGCGAGTTGCAGTCGTCTTCAGGTAGTTCAGTAATAACTGAAGCAGCAAAGAAAAGACTTTGGTCTAAGTTTCCTTCGTCCCAAATTCTAATATATAATATTTCGCCAGGAGTTAAGCCATTAATATTTTCCCAACGTATTTCTCCATTAGACATAAATCCACCTGATGATTCAAAACACTCAATCAAGGTTAAGTTACTACAATTTGTTCCCCTATAAACTGCCATACCAGGAGTTGAGGCGGCAGGGAAAGGTAATATTTGACTAGAGTTAAAAGCATGGAAAGAGAGAGTATTTATTCCTGATGGTACAACTAAAGTGTACCATAAATCATTTGTTGAGCCACTAAAATTTGCACATCCGGGATTCGGACCTGTTGAAGATGGAGAAGCTGTTCCCAAATCTACATTTTCAAGCACCATATCACCACAAGTAGAATAATTTTCGAATGATAAAGGTACTGCTGTTGCACAATCATTCTGGGCATATATACCTAATGAAAGTAACATTAGTAGCAGAACAGCTAAATATTTTAATTTTATCATGATATTAATGTATTTTCAAGCCTATACAATTTAGCAAAATTAATAATTTATCTTTAATAAAAAGACAAAATCAAACAATTGTCTTTAATTCTTCATTATAATTTTCTAATTAGAAGACTAATATATTGTATAATGGTTGTCTAAAACGAAATGTTTTATATTAATTTTCTGCTTTATCACTAAGCTCTAACCACCGTAATTCTTTTGTGTCGATTAGTTTTAGTAAATCTGCAAATTTTTGAGATATTTCTTGTATTTCGTTATTATTTAGATTGCCGGAATTTAGCATTAATTCTAATTCTGATTTTTCATTATTTAATCTAATAAGTTCTTTATCTAATTGTTCCATTTCGTATTTGTCGCGAAAAGATAACTTTTTTGTTATATTTTCTGATGTACCTTTTTTGATTACTTTTTCTTTGGGTTGTGATTTGTTTATGTCAGGAGTCTCGTATTGTGTTCTGTAAACGGTATAGTTCCCAGGAAAGTCTTTAATTTTTCCATTACCTTCGAAAACAAAAATATGGTCAACAATTTTATCCATAAAATATCTATCGTGAGAAACAATTATTACTGATCCACTAAAATCATACAGGTATTGTTCTAAAACCTGTAATGTTAATATGTCTAAATCGTTTGTTGGTTCGTCAAGGATTAATACATTTGGTCTCTGAACCAGTATTGAGCAAAGATAAAGTCTTCGTTTTTCGCCACCGCTAAGTTTTTTAATATAAGCATGTTGCAATGCAGGGGGGAATAGAAATAATTGCAAAAAACCACTTGCTGAAACATTTTTACCATTACTAAGGCTAATATTTTCACTTAATGCTTTAATTATATCAATAGGTTTATCGTCATCATTAAAACTGATACCATCTTGTTTGTAATAAGCATATTTTACGGTTTCTCCCCATATAATTTCCCCTTTATCGGGTGTAATGTTTTCTGTAATTAGATTTAGAAATGTAGTTTTACCGCTTCCGTTTTTTCCTATTATCCCAATTTTTTCGCCGGGATTAATTTTTAAACTATAATCTTTAATTAAACTTAAATTGCCATACGACATAGATAAGTTTTCTATCTCTAAGACTTTTTTACCAAGACGCTCCGATTTTACAGGTATTCTTAATTCAGGATCAACAGTAATGTTTTGTGCAGCTTTTTTTAAATCGTAAAATGCATCAATTCTATATTTAGGTTTATGGGTTCGTGCTTTTGGCATACGTCTTATCCATTCTAGTTCTGTCCGAATTAAGTTTTTTGCCTTATCGGCACTTTGCATAAGATTTTCTTTTCGTATTGAACGCTTTTCGAGATATGCCGAAAAATTACCTTCGTAAGTAAAAAGTTTTTGCTCGTCAATCTCTATAATATTGTTACAAATTCGCTCTAAAAAATATCTATCGTGAGTTACCATTAAAACTGCCGATTTTGTTTGGAATAAGTAATCTTCGAGCCACTCGATCATGTCAAGGTCAAGATGGTTAGTTGGTTCATCTAAAATTAATAAATCGGCTTCGTCAATTAAAACTGCTGCAAGAGCAACGCGTTTTTTCTGTCCTCCGCTAAGAGTTTTAATTTTAGAATTGAAATTTGTAATGCTTAATTTAGTGAGAATTTGTTTTGCAATATATTCATAGTCCCATAACTGCAAGCAATCCATTGCTTCGTTAGTTTTCTGAATCAATTCTAAATTCTGTGATTCAATAGCATTGCGATATTCTTTTATAAGCTTTACTCTTTCGGTATCGGAGTTAAATACTGCTTCTAAAACAGTATTGTTCTCGTTTAATTCGGGATATTGTGGTAAATATGCGATTTGAATATCATTTGCTGTGCTTATTTTGCCTTCACTAAAGTTTTCGTATCCTGCCAAAATTTTTAGCAAAGTAGTCTTACCCGTTCCGTTTAATCCTACTATTGCAGCTTTTTCTCCTTCGTTTATATTCACAAAGATATTGTCGAATAATAATTTTTCTCCAAATCTTTTAGAAATATTTTCTGCCTGTATTATACTCTGCATAAAAAAGTTTTGTGCGAAAATAGTTAAAAACTATGATTTTGAATTTTACCTTTTGTTATAAATTATAGCACTTACCTTTTTAATTAGTTTATTTTTAATTTTTACCTAAATTTTGATATTAATATTAAATATTAACTTTACCTCGAAAATATATTATGATTAATGTTTATTGAATTTATAATATAAAATAAAATTTTAATGCTATGGATAGTTTGAATTATATCATCGAAAGAGTAAGTTTAAGGCAAAAAGAATTGGGTGGTAAGTTTAATATTAACCAAATGCGTTCTATTATTAGAGAAAAAGCTACACCAATAGATGAGTTTAATATTGAAAATATCGAAATTGAGCCAGGACCTTATACCAAAAAGATATTGTTTTCGAAACCAAAGCTTGAAATTGCTATTATTATTTGGAAACCCGGAGCTGCAAGTAATGTAAGAGATAATGGTAGGTCGTATAGCATAGTTCGAGTTTTAAAAGGTGAAATGAATTTTGAACTATTCGATGATGATTTTAAAAAAACAGGTGAGGGTTCGGTACCTGCAGTTGATACTTTTGATATTCCAAAAGGAATGGTACACAGGATGTTTAATTCTTGTCTAGAAGAGGAGGCAGTTACATTGCACTTTTATTGTCCACGTGTTAGAAAGAATATTATTTATTCACAAGATAGTATAAAACTATAAAGTATCACTAAATTAGATACTTACTCGGTTTGCTTGTAAATACTCAATGATAACTCTTTCAACTGTTCTGCAGAAACAGTAGCAGGGGCATCTATCATTACATCCCGTCCTGTATTGTTTTTTGGAAATGCAATATAATCTCGTATTGATTCGGTTCCGCCAAATAAGGCACAAAGTCTGTCGAAACCAAAAGCAATTCCACCGTGTGGAGGAGCTCCATACGTAAATGCATCCATCAGAAAACCAAATTGAGCTTTTGCTTCATCTTCGGTAAATCCTAATAGATTAAACATTCTTTGTTGCAAATCGGTATCGAAAATACGAATAGAACCGCCGCCTACTTCTACACCGTTAATTACCATATCGTAAGCATTGGCTCTTACATTAGCCGGATTAGATTCCATTAATGTAATATCTTCGGGTTTAGGACTGGTAAATGGATGGTGCATAGCATAAAAACGTTGAGTTTCGTCGTCCCATTCCAGTAATGGGAAGTCGGTTACCCAAAGTGGCTTAAATTCATTAGGCTTACGTAAATCTAAACGGTTCCCCATTTCTATTCGCAATTCCGATAATTGAGTTAAGGTTTTGTTCTTATCGCCTGCAAGAATAAGCATCAAATCGCCGGGTTTAGCTTCAATTATCTCAGCCCATTGATTAAAAGTATCTTTATCAAAAAATTTATCTACCGACGATTTAAAACTACCATCACTGTTGTATTTTACATAAACCAAACCTTTAGCTCCTATTTGTGGACGTTTTACAAATTCGGTAAGTTCGTCAATTTGCTTACGGGTATATTCTGCACAATTATTAGCACAAATACCTCCTATATATTCTACACTGTCGAAAACTTGAAACCCTTTTCCTTGAGCTGCTTGGCTTATATTTTTAATTTCCATCCCAAAACGTAAGTCGGGTTTATCGTTACCGTATCTTTCCATAGCTTCGGTATAAGGCATACGAACAAACGGTGTGTTAACATTAATTCCTTTAACTTCTTTAAAAAGATACTGAACCAATCCTTCGAATTGAGTTAAAACCTCGTCTTGAGTTACAAACGACATTTCGCAATCTATTTGGGTAAATTCCGGTTGACGATCGGCACGTAGGTCTTCGTCTCTGAAACATTTCACTATCTGAAAATACTTATCGATACCGCCTACCATAAGTAATTGCTTAAATGTTTGAGGCGACTGTGGAAGTGCATAAAATGTACCTGTATGCATTCGCGAAGGAACTATAAAATCGCGCGCTCCTTCGGGAGTTGATTTTATCAAATAAGGAGTTTCAACTTCAATAAAATCTTGAGTGTCAAGAAATCTTCTTACAGCTTGAGCCATTTTGTGCCTTAATACTAATTTGTCGCGTACAGGCTTGCGACGAATATCAAGATATCGGTATTTCATTCTTAAATCTTCGCCACCGTCTGTATTATCTTCGATAGTGAAAGGAGGAGTTGCAGATTTCGATAAAATATGTAATTCTTTAACCCTAATTTCGATATCGCCAGTGGGTAAATCAGGGTTTTTTGAGAAACGTTCGATTACTATGCCTACTATTTTGAGAACAAATTCACGCCCAATATTATCCAATTTTTTTATTATAGCATCATCGTCTTTACCTTCTTCAAAAACTAATTGAGTAAGTCCATAACGATCGCGTAAATCTATCCATATCATGCCCCCCTTGTCTCTCTTTCGTTGTACCCAACCACTTAAAACAACTTCTTGGTTTACATCTTCGATGCGTAATTCACCACAATTTTTTGTACGATACATATCATTATTTTTTTAATGATGCAAACTTACTATTTTGTTTTGGAATTTGTAAGTCTTATAAATGCGATAAAGAAATTATAAAAGTATGTTAATCCTTAAATTCAATTATTAAATGTAAAATAGACGACTGTTAATCTTTATTGTTAATTTTGCAAAAAAGCAAAAAAATGATTGTAGTAACAGGAGCAGCAGGTTTTATTGGCAGTTGCATGTTAAAGAAACTGTACAACGAAAGATTTACCGACTTAGTAGCAGTTGATGATTTTAGTAAAACTCAAAAGTCAGCTAATTATCAGTCAATTCCAAATTTAAAACTTGTAAATCGTGATGAGTTTAATGATTGGTTGCAGCAAAATCATAGATTAACACAATTTGTTTTTCATTTAGGTGCAAGAACAGATACAGGTGAATTTAATCCCGAAATTTTTAATGCTTTAAACTTGAATTATAGTAAAGAAGTTTTTAATAATTGTGTAAAATTCGGTTTGCCACTTGTTTATGCCTCGTCTGCTGCTACTTATGGGATGGGCGAATACGGGTTTATTGATAATCACGATATTGTTGAAGACTTAAAGCCTCTGAACCCTTACGGAGTATCTAAAAACGAGTTCGACAAATGGGTTTTAAAGCAGGAGCGTAAGCCATATTTCTGGGTAGGAATTAAATTTTTTAATGTTTTTGGACCAAATGAATACCATAAAGGCAGAATGGCGTCAGTAATATTTCATGCAGTAAATCAAATAAAGGAAACCGGAAAGTTGAAACTGTTTAGGTCACACAATCAGGACTTTAAAGATGGTGAACAAAAACGGGATTTTATTTACGTAAAAGATGCTGTTGATGTTTTGTATTGGTGGATGCACCATCGTAAAGATTCAGGGATTTATAATCTTGGCACAGGAAAAGCTCGCACATTCAACGATTTAGCAAAAGCTGTGTTTTCTGCATTAAATATTCCTGAAATGATTGAATATATCGATACCCCGGCCGATATCAGAGACAAATACCAATATTTTACCGAAGCCGATATGCAAAAGTTACGAAAAATTGGATATAACCAATCATTTATGAGCCTCGAAGATGCAGTAAACGATTATGTAAAACAGCACCTGGATTCCGGATTGAGATGGTATTAGTGTTATATGCCGGTTTGTTGTTTATATGACTTGTATATTTTAGATAAACAATAGATACAAAAAAGCGTAGAAAAAGACCGTGCTACCATTAATCACAGTTACAGAAAAATGACTAATTTTGTCTTAAATAGAAAGAAGATTAAATGAATTTTGAAGAAACATATTTAGATAAAATAATTTGCGGAGACTGCTTGGACGTAATGAGAAAAATGCCAGACAAATGTTTGGACTTAGTCGTTACTTCACCACCATACAATTTGAAGAATTCAACCGGAAACGGAATGAAAGAAAATACAAAAAGTGGGAAATGGGCTGGAAACGCATTGCAAAATGGGTATAGTCATTACAATGACAATATTCCAAATGACGAATATGCAGAATGGCAATTCAAATGTTTGACAGAAATGTATCGACTTTTGAAAGATGACGGTGCAATTTTTTACAACCACAAGTGGCGGGTACAAAACGGACTTATTCAAGATAGGAAAGATATTATTAGAGATTTGCCTGTTCGACAAATAATTATTTGGCGTAGAAAAGGTGGGATTAATTTTAACCCAGGTTACTTTTTGCCAACTTACGAAGTAATTTACCTTATGCCCAAACCAAAATTTAAATTGGCACCAAAGGCTAACGCCTATGGTGATGTTTGGGAATTTACACAAGAAATGAAAAATGAACACCCTGCACCTTTTCCAGTTGCTTTGATTGATAGGATTATTTCTTCAACAAAAGCAAAAATTGTATTAGACCCTTTTATGGGAAGTGGGACAACGGCAATTGTCGCAATGGGCTTAAAAAGACATTTTATTGGTATTGAGTTATCTCCTGACTATTGTGAAATGTCAGAAAAAAGAATTGAAAGAAATAAAAAACAAAGCGAACTATTACGAATTAGACCATTAACTTTATTTCAAGACGCAGAATGAAAATATATACAAAGCCTCAGTTAATTGCTGAATTAAAGAAAATTGCAGCCAAAGGCTGGATTGAAAACAGAAGACATGGAAATCAAGGTGGAATTGGAAATACACTAGAAGATTTACTTGGAATTGCAGAAAACAATTTACCAATACCAAATGCGGCAGAATGGGAATTAAAATCACAAAGAATTAACCCGCATTATTCATACGATTAGCTTTGTGTAGCTGGTAGGCGTCGAAACTTGCAGATATATCCTTATATTTCAAGAGTTTTGCAACGAAGCAGATGCACAAAGATAATTGTAAGCTTTCTCAAAATTTGGCTAATAATAAAACCATAAGCACCGTGCCAATCCACAGACTAACAACTTGTTACGAGCCAGCCAAGAATAATGCGATGAATAATGCGGGTTAATACTACTTCTTTAACAACATTATTCCATATAGAGCCTTCTCCAAGGGCAATTGGATTTGTTCCTCAAATGCTTTTACCAATGTACGGTTGGAAACATAAAGAAGCTGGAAAAAAATATCCAACAACAGAAATGTCTTTTAGACAAACAATTCATGGCAACTCCCCAAGTGATAGGGGTTTTATGGTTAAAATTGACCGTAAGGAAAAGAAAGTACTGATTTCATTTAATGCAGAAAAGGTTTCTAATAAACATGCAAGTTGGTTGAAAAAAGTTCAAAAAAACATTGGGTTAAAAGAACTAAATCCTCAACCATACTGGGGTTTTGATGACTTGTCAAATAAAGCTGGTACGAAGTTATTAAATTGTTTTTACGTCCAAGCAGAAACTAAAAAGGAAAACGGAAAAGAATTTTATCATTACACAAAAGTTCTAATGCTTCAGAAATTCAACTTTGAAGGTTTTTTAAAAGCAATTGAAAAAGGAAATATCCTTGTTGACTTTGATGCAAGGACAGGTCATAATCACGGAACAAAATTCAGAATGAGACAAAATTGTTTACCGGAATTATATGAAAAGGTAACTGTGATTGTTTAGACATGAAAGAACGCCAGTTTGTAACATGCGGTATATTTTATTGCCGAGACAGTGCTGAAATCAACGGCTGTAGCTCGCTTCAAACTTTATCGTGGCTTGACAGTGAGGAGCTCCAAAATCGGGAACAAAAACATACCGCCAAAACGATAGTGAAAGTTTGGGCTTAACTTATGCAGAAAAGTATTAGTATAAGATTATTGCAAAAGCGATAACGATTAATAAAATGAATCTCATAAAAATCATAGCCCTAAACAATAGTAATTTCAGCCCAAAACAAAGATTTGCAGTGAATAGTTTTAAATTTGTGTACGTGTTCTGTTTTCCCAGCAATTTCAAAGATTAGATTATGTACGTCCCAATTAGATGAACAGTTTTTCTAAATTATCAATAAGTAAAAAACCAAGTTTATTAGATTATAAATATTGCTAACTTTGTAAACGAGTCGAAATTATAAATTACGATGAGCAGTAAAAAGAAATTTATAGGCGAGGTTGACGAGAGTAAACTCTCCGGAAGTGCTTTACATGTTAATGATGGAGTGGAGCAGCCTCCCAATATAAATCCGGGATATAAAAAGCCGGTAAGCGTAAGCAGTTTATTGAGCAAGCAGGAGTATTTCGATGGAATAATTAATGGTAATCGTGCTATTTTGGGTAAAGCAATTACTCTTGTAGAAAGTCGATTGCCGGTTCATCAGCAAATGGCTCAGGAACTAATTGCAATGTGTTTGCCTCTTAGTGATAAATCTGTACGTATTGGTATTACGGGAGTTCCCGGAGTTGGTAAGAGTAGTTTTATTGAGTCGCTAGGGATGCAGATTATAGGCGAAGGACGCAAGCTTGCCGTGTTAGCTGTTGACCCAAGTAGCGAAAGAAGCAAAGGCAGTATTTTAGGGGATAAAACTCGTATGGAGCAATTGGCAGCAGCCGAACAAGCTTTTATCCGACCCTCGCCTTCGGCAGGTTCTTTAGGTGGAGTGGCTCGCAAAACCCGCGAAACAATAATCTTGTGCGAAGCAGCCGGTTTCGATACTATTTTTATTGAAACTGTTGGTGTAGGGCAGAGCGAAACGGTTGTTCATAGCATGGTTGACTTTTTCCTTTTACTAATGCTAAGTGGGGCAGGAGACGAACTTCAAGGTATTAAACGTGGAATTATGGAAATGGCTGATGCTATTGCAATAAACAAAGCTGATGGCGATAATATTAAAAAAGCTCAAATGGCACGCCAGCAGTACGAGAGTGCTTTGCATCTGTTTCCACCTACTAAATCCGGATGGATGCCGAAAGTACTTACTTGTTCGGCTTTAAATAATTCAGGGATAAAAGAAGTTTGGCAAACTATTGAAGAGTATATTAATAAAACAATTAATAGCGGGTATTTTATTGAAAACCGAAACGAACAGGCTCTTTTTTGGATGCACCAAAGTATAAAAGAAGCTCTTCAAAATAAGTTTTATCAAAATTCGGAAATTGAAAGCTTTTTATCCGACTTCGAAAATCAAATTCGTTTACGTAAAAAAAGTTCGTTTGTTGCTGCCCAAGAGCTACTTGATAAATATTTTGAAATAATCAAAAAGCAGAAACAAAACTGATATGATTGGGCAAGCTAAAGTTTACGAAATATTAGATTCACTCAACATAAAATATAGATATTATGAGTCGCCAACGGATTTCAGCAGCGAAGACGATGGCTCATTTTGGGACAAGATAGGAGCTTTACGTTGTAAGAACCTTTTTTTACGGAACCATAAAGGCAACCGACATTTTATGATAATTGCTCCGTATTATGCCGATGTGTCTATTACAGCTTTAGAACAATATTTTAAAAAGGGTAAAATATCTTTTGCATCCGATAAGCGATTAAGCAAATGGCTGAATGTAAAACCAGGAGCTGTTTCGGTATTTAGCCTTATTAACGATACCGAAAATCATGTAGAAGTTTTTGTTGATGAGCGATTGAAACAAAGCCATGAATTAACTTTTCTGCCTAATATGCATAATGCACTTTTGGCAATTACTTACCACGATTTTATAAGTTTATTGAACAATTCAGGTAATAAATGGCAATTTTTCGACTTTAGTATTTGATTATTTATGTGGTTTTCTGTCGAAAAACGGATTTTTATTACTTGCACTTAGAGGAATTCCGTAAACTATTTTTATGTCTTCACCCATAATTCCCAATTCTTTTACAGCCATTCCTATAGTGTACATAATTCGATTATCGATTCTGTTGTCGGCAGCAATAGAAACAGCTGAACCAACAGCAATTCCCATATCGCCTGTGTTAAAAGCACAAGGAGCTTCGGGATGTTTCCGTTTGTTTTCACAATTCCCGAAACCACATAATCCGCAATAATTTAAGCCTATTGGTTCGTAGCGTGTACCTATTAACAACATTGCCGAAGCTTGAAGAATATTTTCAGCATCTCTATGAAAAAAGCCAACATTGTGTGAGTCAGCCTGTTGATGCATTACTTCTGCAATTTTTTCTATGCTTTCGTCTGTTACAATTTGTATTACAAGATTATCAATGCCACGAGCTTTTGGAGCAGTTTTAGCAGCTATTGCCATTTTTTTTGCAATTTCTATTACTGTTTCTTTTTCAATCTCATTGTAATTTTTAATGCTCATAATATTCAAGGTTTAATTTGTGCAATAATTTTATCGGCAAGTATATCGGCAAGTTTAAACTTAGACTCTACTGTCCATCCTGCAATATGAGGACTCATAATTACATTTTCCATGGCAGATAATTCTTTAAATTCAGGAATATCTGTTAGTTTTTTGGTATATTCGAAAGAAGTATCTTCGTATTCTAACACATCTAAGCACGCAGCTTTTATTTTACCTTTTTCTAATCCATTCAATAAATCAGTAGTTTTAACTACCTGCCCTCGCGAGGAATTAATTAAAACAATATCCTTTTTAAAATTATTAATATAATGAGTATCTACTAAAAACGATGTTTCTTCGGTAAGTGGTACATGAAGGCTTAAGATATCACATTCATTAAAAATTTTATCCATATTACATTCAGCAACATAATCGTTCCCAAAATTTGTCTTGTATTTATCGTAAGCTAAGATTTCACACCCAAAACCCCTTAGTCTTTCTGCAAAAGCACTTCCCATATTTCCATAACCAATAATGGCAATAGTTTTGTCTTTAATTTCAAATCCACGGTTTTCTTCTCTAAGCCATTGCCCCTGTTTTACTTGCCGGTTTGCTCTGATTATGTTATTACTTAATGATAGCAACATCCCCAAGCAATGTTCGGCAACAGCATCGCGATTACCTTCAGGTGAATTTAAACAAATTATCCCTTTTGATTTTGCATATTCGGTATCAATACTTTCCATACCTGCACCTACACGCGCAATAAATTCAAGGTTTTGGGCTTTATCAATAATGTCTTTGTTAAAAGTAATTCTACTTCGCAATACAACTCCTTGATAATCATTAATTATATTTATTATTTCCTGTTTGTCGGCTTTGGTTTTATCAATAATAACAAAACCGGCATTTTCCAGTTTTTTTGTCAAAACAGGATGTACCGTATCAATAAGTAAAATTTGTTTTGTCATTTCTCATTATGTTACTAATGATGTAAAGTTAATGAGAATTTAGAGAATAAACTCGAAGCTGCTTTCATATTCGGTAGAATAAACTTGATTTTCAGGATCAAGAGCATTTATTGTAAACTCTATATTTACTATTGTGTCATTAATAATTGGAGCAAGGTCTTTGTGTAAACTATCTTTAATTTGTAAGTGTTTGGAGTCGAGCTGTTGTTTAATTATTTCTATATCATTTGCGATTGTCCCTTTTGCAGCATCAACAGAATATGGTATATATTGCAAAACTGCATTTTGTGTGGCGTGATAGTTTTCTATCCCACTAATACTTAAATTATAATTGTAAGTAGTGATGCACGATATATTAAATAGTATCAGTAAACCAAATGCAAGTTTTAATTTAAATGTCATAAGCCAATTGCTATTTTTCTTTGCAAAAGTATTTCTTTTTCATTTCTAATTGATAAAACATAGATTGAACTTTGATTTTGGATATTAATAAATTTTGACTTTTGAGGATTTAGCTTATCACTAATTATTATTCTGCCGGTAATGTCAAATAAATCTATATTAATTTCGGAATCTGTAGGGTTTTTTATATTAACACCGTTATATTTATATTGAAGAAAACTATCTGAAGTATGTTCATCAATATTAGTATTTAAACAAGAGTTAACATAAAACGCAAAATTTTCGTATTCGTTATTATTGATAAATGCTCGGGTTTTATCGGGGCAAATAATAAATAGTTGAGGTGTATAATTTATATCATATAGTTGCGGAACATTTGTAGCATGACCGATAGAGAAAAGTGGAAATTCAACATTATTTGTGTTTCCCCACTCTGCAATTGTTTGGCTATTATATGTTTCATAAAATTCAATTCCCCAAAGCCAAACTTCGTTTCCGTTGCTTCCATAATATTGCCATAAACTGTTTAATTCTGGAATATGTGTTACACAGTTGTAGCAATTAATATCGAAAAAATATAGGAACACTACTTTATTTGAATCTAATTCTTCGTAAAGATTGTATGTATTTCCTTCTGTGTCGGTTAATGAGAAGTCTGGTGCTTCAAGGATTTTTTGGGAGAACAAACCTAAGCTGCTTAGGATGAGTGTTAAGGTAATTACTATATTTTTAAAATTCATCTGTTTAGGATTTTTTCAATCAATAAAAATAACAAAAAAATGCGTCCGAAGTTCAGACGCATTTTCTTTTAAAAATATTTTAGATATTACAGTAAGTGGTAAGTAACAGCAATACCAACTGTAACAACTGAGGCCATTGTCATAAGTTTAATCAGTATATTTAAACTTGGTCCTGATGTATCTTTAAAAGGGTCTCCAACGGTATCTCCAATAACGGTAGCTTTATGAGCTTCGGAGCCTTTCCCGCCGTGATTACCTTCTTCGATATATTTTTTAGCATTATCCCATGCTCCACCGGCATTAGCCATAAATATAGCAAGGGCAAAACCTGATGAGATTGTTCCGATAAGTAGTCCTGTAACACCGGCAACACCAAATACTAAACCTACTACCACAGGAATAAGTAATGCGACTAATGAAGGAGTAAGCATTTCTTTTTGAGCACCTTTTGTTGATATTTCTACACAACGAGCATAATCCGGTTCTGTTTTACCTTCCATAATTCCGGCAATTTCACGGAATTGGCGGCGAACTTCGTCAACCATTTTTTGGGCTGCACGTCCAACTGCATTCATTGTCATACCACTAAAAAGAAATACTGCTAAAACGCCAATAAAGATACCAACTATTACCATTGGATTCATTAAGTGAATATTGTAATGATGAACGAAATCAATAAATTCAGCTTCAATTGCAGGCACACCATTTATTAGTTCATTTGGTTTATCAAGAAAATTAACAAACATCATTCTAACCTCTTCGAAATATGAAGCTAAAAGTGCTAATGCAGTAAGAGCTGCACTACCAATAGCAAATCCTTTACCTGTTGCAGCAGTAGTATTTCCGAGGGAGTCTAGAGCATCGGTACGTTTGCGAACCTCCGGGTCTAGATGACTCATTTCGGCATTACCACCGGCATTGTCGGCAATTGGTCCGTATGCGTCAGTTGCGAGTGTAATACCTAAAGTAGAAAGCATTCCAACAGCTGCTATACCAATTCCATAAAGTCCGATATTAAGATTAGAGAAGTTAAAGTCAAAACCTGTTGCAAAAGAATAAGCTAAAGTAATTGCTACAACAATAATTCCTAAAGGAATTGCTGCTGAAATCAGTCCGGTTCCAACACCGCTAATAATTACAGTTGCTGGACCTGTTTCACTCGATTTTGCAATTCTTTGGGTTGGTTTATATGCCGAAGCAGTAAAATACTCGGTTGATTGTCCGATACCTATACCTGCAAGTAAACCGATAATAATTGAACCCCAAATGCCAACATAATTGGGAATATTGAGGAAATATAGAATAAAGTATGATGCAATTACGATAAGAACAGCACTTACATAAACTCCAATATTAAGAGATTTTAATAATTGTTTTTGAGTTGCACCTTCTTTGGTTCTTACTAAGAATATTCCAAAAATAGATAGTATTGTTCCAATTGCAGCAATAAGCATAGGAGCTAAAACAGCATTTGTTTGAATAGTTTCGCCACTACCAATAAAAGCAGCAGCACCAAGCAGAGCCGATGCAAGAATAGATGCAGCAAATGATTCAAATAAGTCGGCTCCCATACCTGCAACGTCTCCAACATTATCTCCAACATTATCGGCAATAGTTGCAGGGTTACGTGGGTCATCTTCGGGAATATTAGCCTCTACTTTTCCAACTAAGTCGGCACCAACATCAGCAGCTTTAGTATAAATACCTCCACCAACACGAGCAAACAATGCCTGAGTTGAAGCACCCATACCAAATGTAAGCATTACTGCTGTGATAGTCATTAATTTATATCCTGCTTCCATTTCGGGAATGAAATAATTAAGCACGATAAACCATAAGGAAATATCCAGAAGAACCAAACCAACTACAACCAGCCCCATAACAGCACCACTACGAAAAGCAAGACGAAGTCCACCGTTTAAGGATGTTCTACAAGCATTAGCAACTCTAGCAGAAGCAAATGTGGCTGCTCTCATGCCAAAATATCCGGCTAATCCCGAAAAAGTACCTCCTGTAATAAATGCAAACGGTACCCACGGATTTTGAATACCCAAGCCGTATGCTAAGATGCTAAAAATTACAGTGATTACTAAGAAAACAATTATAACAATTTTGTATTGTTGACGCAAATAAGCATTTGCACCCTTACGTACATGTAGTGCAATTCTTTTCATGTCGTCAGTACCTTCGTCTGCTTTCATCATTTGTTTGAAGAAAAAATAGGCAAAAACTAATGCCAATAATGATGCAACAGGAACTACCCAAAAAATTAATGGAATGTTCATCTTTTCTGTTTTTAGTTTTACATTATATATTTAATTACATATTCAATAAAAATTGAGCCTGCAAATTTCGTAAAATTTTGCAAACTTGAAAAAAAACTTATTTCTTTTGAGTTTAATGAAAAATTGTATTTATATCACTTAATTTTTACTTGAAATAAATAAATTAACTAGCACTATTAAATCTACCCTTAGTGTTTTTATCAAGTTTTTGTTCTGCAAATTCTTTAGTAATATTAAATTTATTGCCTTTTTTAGGAATGTCGAACATTGCATCAAGCATTATTGTTTCGCAAATTGATCTTAATCCTCTGGCGCCTAATTTAAATTCAACAGCTTTGTCAACAATATAATCTATTGCTTCATCTTCAAAAATAAGTTTTACATCATCCATTTCGAAAAGCAATACATATTGCTTTATTAATGAATTTTTGGGTTCGGTTAAAATTCGTTTTAGAGTATCTCTGCTTAATGGGTCAAGATGAGCTAAAATTGGTAGTCTTCCAACAATTTCGGGTATTAGTCCGAATGCTCTCAGGTCTTGAGGCACAATATATTGCAATAAGTTTTCTTTGTCTATGTTCTCTCTTTTTTTATGAGCACCATAGCCTACAATTTGAGTGTTTAGCCTATTGCTAATTTTTCTTTCTATACCTTCGAAAGCTCCTCCGCAAATAAATAAAATATTTTTGGTATCAACCGGAATCATTCTTTGCTCAGGATGTTTACGTCCTCCTTGTGGGGGGACATTTACAATAGAGCCTTCAAGTAATTTCAACAAGCCTTGTTGAACGCCTTCGCCGGAGACATCACGTGTAATACTGGGATTGTCTCCTTTTCTTGCAATTTTATCAAGTTCGTCAATAAAAACAATACCTCTTTCTGCAGCATCTACATTGTAGTCTGCGGCTTGTAATAAGCGAGTCAATAAACTCTCTATATCTTCTCCTACATATCCGGCTTCGGTAAGTACTGTTGCATCAACTATTGTGAAAGGTACTTGTAACATTTTTGCAATTGTTCTTGCAATTAAAGTTTTGCCGGTACCAGTTTCGCCAACTAAAATAATATTTGACTTTTCTAATTCAACTTCTTCCTTATCTTTTTGTTGTCTCAACCTTTTGTAGTGGTTATAAACAGCTACGGAGATGACTTTTTTAGCATAGTCTTGTCCTATTACATATTGGTCAAGAAATGCTTTAATTTCTTTAGGTTTTAGAAGTTTTAGTTCGCCAATATTAAAATCATTAGTCCCGAACTCTTCTTGAATAAGCTCATATGCTTTAATAATGCAATCATCACAAACGTGTCCGTCAACACCTGAAAGCAGTATATTTACTTCACTTTTCTTTCGTCCACATAAACTGCATTTATCCATAATATGATATGTCTTTTTTGTTATTTGTCTCGATAAAGAACTTCGTCTATCATTCCATATTTTTTAGCTTCTTCGGAAGTCATCCAAAAATCTCTATCTGAATCTTTTTCAACTTTTGCAAGAGTTTTATTACTATGTTTAGCAATTATTTCGTAAAGTTCTTTTTTCAGTGTAAGAATTTGTCTTGTCGTAATTTCAATATCCGAAGCTTGACCTTGAGCTCCTCCCATTGGTTGATGTATCATTATACGGCTGTGTTTTAAGGCTGATCTTTTCCCTGCTGTACCGGCACATAGTAAAACAGCCCCCATTGAAGCAGCCATTCCTGTGCATATTGTAGCAATGTCGGAACTAATATATTGCATAGTGTCATATATTCCTAAACCGGCATAAACAGAGCCTCCTGGGGTATTGAAATAAATATGGATATCTTTATTGGGGTCATTCGATTCTAAATATAATAGTTGTGCCTGAATTATGTTTGCAACGTAATCGTCTATTGGTAGTCCTAAAAAGATTATTCTGTCCATCATAAGACGGCTAAAAACGTCCATTGATGCAATATTTAGTTGTCGTTCTTCAATAATTGTAGGCGAAATGTAATTATTATATACTGATGTATATTCATCGAAAGTTAAACTATTTATGCCTAAGTGTTTTGTGGCATATTTGCGAAAATCGTTGTTAGAGCCCATAATATTAATTTTTATTCAAATAATTTTTTAAATTCTTCTTGGCTGACTTTTATCTCATTCAATTTAACGGTTTCAAAGATGTAGTCAATAATTTTATTGTCAAGAACTTTATCGTAAATCTGCTTGCGTTCTTCTTCTTTGCTTAAAATCTCGTCGGCATATTTCTCAAGATATTCATTAGGGATATAGCTCATGCCGTATTGTTTAAACTGATTTTCTACTGATTTTTTAGCTTCTTCTTTAATCTCTTCGGGAGCTACAATAATTTCATTGTCTTTTGCTAATTTGCTTTTTATTAGCATCCATTGTAAATCTTCGAGAAATCTTGGGAATTCGTTTTCAAGTTGATCGTCTGTAAGATTTTTGTTAGTAGCAATTACCCAACGCTTAAGAAAATCTTCGGGCATTGGCAATTTTAGTTTATTAATCAATTTGCTGCGAGCGTCAAGCATAAATTTATATTTGCTGTCTGTTTCTAGGTAGCTTTGAATTTCAGCTTTGATTTTATCTCTAAATTCTTTTTCGGTTTTTACTTCTTCATCGCCAATACTTTGTTGAAAAAACTCTTCGTTTAATTCTGCCGGAACAAAGTTTTTTATTTCTGATATTGTAATTTGAAAATTTCCTTCAAGATTTTCTATTTTGCTCTTATCAATATCAAGTAGGGCAGCAAGTTCGGACTCATTAGGCAGGGCTTTTTTAAGATCAAACTGTATAATTTGACCAATTTCGGATTTTATTAATTCCTTTTTTATTTTTTCATCTTTAACTACTTTTAGGCTTATAGAAGCGTTCTCTTTTTTTATCCCATTTTCTAAGATATTGTTTTCAGAATCTATTTGAATCAGTTCTCCTTTCATTAAACTATTTTCATCGGCTTTTTCTGCTTCTACAAAGTTACCATATCTATTTTGCAGATTTTCGATATACTCATCTACCATTTTTTTGTTTACATCTATTACGTAATAGTCAATTTTATCTCTTTTGGTAAGATTAAGCTCGAATTCTGGTGAAATAGCAATATCGAATTTAAAATCGTAAATATCTTGATTTTCAATGTCGATATTATCTTGATCTTCGCTAGGTAGCGGGTCGCCTAAAAGATTTAATTTTTCTTCTACAAAATAATTTTGTAAGGATTCCGATACTTTTTTATTTAATTCATCAACTAAAACTGCATTACCATACATTTTTTTTATCATTCCCATTGGCACCATTCCGGGTCTAAATCCTGGTATTTGAGCCTTTTTACGATAATCTTTTAAAATTTTATCAACCTCAGGAGTTATTTCTTCTTTTGTAAGATTTACTGTTAAAATTGCGTTTTGCTCGTCGATGTTTTCTCTTGAAATGTTCATTATTTAAAGCTTTAATTAATACGTTTAAAAAACCGCACAAACAGCCGAAATACCGGTGTATGGCGGTTTTTGCCAAATAAGTGTGCGGATGAAGGGACTCGAACCCCCACGCCTTGCGGCACTAGATCCTAAGTCTAGCGCGTCTACCAATTCCGCCACATCCGCAATAAAATTTTGCGTTGCAAAGATAGTTTTTTTTTGAAAAACAAAAGATTAGAAAAGATTAAAAGTGTAATTTTCTTGAAATTTATAAATATTTATTTGCGAAGTTCAAAATTTTGCCCTAAGTAAACCCTCCTAACTTGCTCGTCAGCAGCAAGTTCTTCGGCTGTCCCTGATTTTAAAATACTACCCTCGAAAAGTAGATAGGCACGATCGGTTATCGACAAAGTTTCTTGTACATTATGGTCGGTAATTAAAACACCGATATTTCTTTCTTTAAGATGCTTTACAATGCTCTGGATGTCTTCAACAGCAATAGGATCAACCCCGGCAAAGGGTTCGTCAAGCAAAATAAATTTTGGGTCTATAGCCAATGCTCTTGCGATTTCAGTTCTTCTACGTTCTCCGCCGCTCAGTTGAAAACCTTTACTTTTTCTTATTTTCATTAACCCAAATTCTTTGAGAAGCTTAACTACCTTTACTCTTTGATCGCGTCTGCTCATTTTTGTCATCTGAAGGACTGCACGTAGATTATCCTCTACACTCATTTTTCTAAAAACAGATGCTTCTTGTGCCAAATATCCAAGTCCTTTTCTAGCTCTCTTGTAAACGGGTTCTTTTGTTATATCAACATCATCAAGAAAAATATTCCCCTCGTATGGTTTTATTAGACCAACTATCATGTAAAACGTAGTAGTTTTGCCTGCTCCATTAGGACCTAATAATCCTACAATTTCTCCTTGCTTGACTTCAACCGCAGCACCTTTAACAACCATACGTTTGCCGTATTTTTTATATAGTTCGTTTGTATGTAATTTCATTTGTTCCATAACAATATTGTTTGCAAAAGTAACAAACATAAACGATTTGTAATTTTCTATTCTATTTTAAATTTCTTTAGATGTAAGTCATTTCCATCGAAAACTGCGTAAGAAAAATTAATCAACCAATCACCTAAGTTTGTAATTTTACTTTTTGAGTTGAGCTGAAATTGAAAAGGAATATGTCTATGTCCGAAAATGAAAAAGTCGAAATGCTCGGTTTGTAATGTCTCTTGTGCAAATTTAACGAGCCATTCGTTTTCGTAATCCGGTTGTTTGGGTAATTTATGCTTTTGCCTGCTAGATGTTGACCACTTATGTGCTAAGCATATTGCAAAGTTTGGATGCAAGCGTTTAAAGAACCAGATACATGGTTTACAGAGAAATACTTTTTTAAGCAGTTTATAGTTTTTATCAAAATTCCCCAATCCGTCTCCATGTGCAATGAAGAATTTTTTATCCTTAATTAAAATTTTAATAGGGTTTCTGTGAACTATTACACCGGTTTCTTTTGGTAAATAATCGTCGATCCATAAATCATGATTACCGGTAAAAAAATGAATTGGTATTCCTTTATCGCTTAGTAAAGCAACGGTTCCTAAAAACCGTGTAAATCCGCGAGGAACTACACGTTTGTACTCGAACCAAAAGTCGAAGATATCGCCTAAAAAATAAATCTCAGCAGCATCGTTTGCAATTTCATAAAGCCATTTTACAAGTAACTTTTCTCGTTCTATGCTTGGTAAATTGCTTGGTGCACCAAGGTGCGCATCCGATAAAAAATATATGTTCTTTTTATTTTTCAATATAGTAAATACGTTTTATTACGATAATCAAAAATATTTAAACGGTTCAAATATAATGTAAATCGGATTTTCTGCCAGTAATTATCAAAATAAAGTTCGTTAGTGTCATTAATATTTTGAGAAACTAAAACAGGAAAATATATGCTGCTAATATCTTTAATTATCTGAATTTCAATACCTACCTCCCATGCCTGTTGTATTTCTTTATGGCTGGTTTGCTCTGTTACATTAAAAATATTCACACTCCATAGACCATAATTAGCAAATAATTTAACAATGGGTATGGGCAAATCGCTAGATATGTTTAGGGAAAATATCCAATCGTTAGTTTGTCCGTATGGAGTATAGCTGGCAAATCCACCTTCATTTTTTATAAACTGATGTGCCCCAAATGTTTTATTATTTGTTCTTATGTCTGCTCCCCGATTAATAAAACTGGATGTGTATTGATAATCTTGTAAGCCTAAATTTCCACTTAACCTGAAATTGTAATTGCCAATAGCATCATCGGGAATAAAAATGAATTTACCGCCAAACATCCTAATATGAAGTCCTTTTTTTGAGCTTGTATAATTTATGGTTAAGTGGTTCTCAAAATATGCTTTAATGCCGCCGGGAGTATATTCAATATTAATATTTCCTTTCATTGGATTTAAAACACTATGGCGATGATAATTTCCACTTAATTTCCAAAAACTATTTAATTGGCTTAAATCATTATAAGTAATTATATGGGAGGCATTAATAACAAATCGTGTTAATTTATGAGATGAGTTTTCGGGGATGAATGCATTTATTCCTGTTTCTTGACTATACCATGCATATGAATCAGAGGTTTCTGAAATAAATTTTGATAAGGCATATTTTCGAGTATTTGAATATAAGCTTATCATTTTTAGACTTTTGCTATTTAATAAAATGTTGTAGTTTATATTTGCTGTACCCGACCAAGCTGTATTGTTATTATTAAAACTAAACGGAGCAATAAACGGAACAATTTGATATTCAAATCTCTTTTGTGGAAGTAAACTGCTGTAAAAAATGGCTCCAAACATTAATTTCTGTGAATAATTGTAAGCTAGTGCCGGAAATATTCCTATTTCTGTTTGGTAGGGTAAATCAATTGCGTTAAGCATCGAAATCTTTATTGGATCAAGTTTCGGCAAAAACTTTTGAGATTGATAAAAATTATTGTCGCGGTTTAGGTCGGTAGTATTAAAATTCTTATCAATTATTATATCATTTTCGGGAGATGGAATCTTTATCCATTTCTTTCTTTCAAAACCATCAATAGTAATTGTTTCATTATCATTTGACAATAATAACGGAGCATTAATTTGGGCTTTATTTTTTACCAATACCGAATCTCCACGCATTTTTATAATTTTATAATCTAAGGTATTATCAGACCCGATTAAATCATCAAAAAACCAATCTGTGTTTTTATTTGTGCTTTTATTGAAATGTTGCTTTATATCTTCGGGGTAGATGTGGTGGAATTTATATTTATTATACAGGCTTTTCATTATGCTATCAAATATTTCTGTTGTTAAATATTGTTCGAGGTGTTGAATTGCAACTACCGGTTTTTGATAACACATTATCATATAGTTTTCGGGCAAAAAGTTTTCGGAATGTAAATTTGGAGCTTGCGAAAGTCCAGCATTTTTAACAATTGAATAAGTTAGAAATCTATCATAATAAGAAGGTAAATTTTCTAAGCCCAAAAAGCGATTTTCTCCAATAAGCGTTTGTGCAAGATTTTGTTCAGGATAATTTTCAAGAAAGTATCTTTCTTCATAATACGAGTTAAAACCTTCATCTATCCATGGATTTGCTCTTTCGTTGCTTGCAAGTATCCCGTAAAACCAATTATGACCAACTTCATGTAAAATTACTCTGTGCATATACGATTGCGAGCTTTCCGAAGATACTACGGTAATAGTTGGGTATTCCATGCCTCCTCCAATTTCGAAAACGCCATCTACAGCTGTGCATACATCATAAGGATAAGGTCCTAAAAGTTCTGAATAATGAAGCAAAGCTGTTGTAATATATTTTGTGGCATTTTGCCAAGAGTTCTTGTTTTCATCTCTGTAAAAAATATAACAACTAACATTGCCTTTATCTTTAATAAAAACATTTTCTTTTTTTATTTTATATTCTTTATCTGCAAACCATGCAAAATCATGTACATCGTCTTGAATATAAGTTAATGTTTTAGTTTTTGTGCTGTCGGCATTTGGTAAAAAACAATTGTTATTATTCATACTGTGGTAACGCAATAATTCGTCTTGATTTTGTAAAACTCCAGTTGCTGCTACTACATATTCATCTGGAACAGTAATATTAACTTCAAAACGTCCAAATTCGCCGTAAAATTCACCCATATCTAGATAAGGCATAGGGTGCCAGCCGTTTTTGTCGTAAACAGCTGGTTTAGGATACCACTGTGTAATATGATATGAATTATTGTAATGACTTAATCGGCTAAAAACTGCTGGAATTTTTACAAAAAATGGTGTGTAAATTTGAATAGTGTCATTAGGTATTAATGGAGTGTTTAGCTCTAGAATAACCACATCGTCATTATTTGTTTTTTGCACTTTTGCGGGTGTATTGTTTATCAAAAATTTTAAGGAATTAATATAGCCTTTTTCTTTGTTGGAGCTAAAATAGAATTTTGTATCATTCAATAATAGCTTCTGAAAACTAAATGCTGATTTTTTATTGGAATAAGCATTTGCATATAAATGTATATATATAATATATAAGGTATCGGGCGAATTATTTATATATTCTATATTAATTGTTCCTTTTAATGAATTGGTAGTATCGTTAAGTTTTACATTAATATTATAATTTACTTCTTGTTGAAAATAATTCTGAGAATATAATTGTGAAACTACACACATAAATATTGCAAAGAGAAAAAGCTTCATATTATTGTTTATAACAAAAGGTATAATGCAAAATTAGTATAATGCTGCAATTATCGTATATATTGCAAGTAATATCTTTGCTATTTAAATAAACCTTGCAATTATTTTGAACTGTTTTTATACCTTTGTTGCCACATGAAAATTAATGTTTATAGAGATATTGAAAGTGTAAAGAAAATTAACTCGCCCATTGTAAGCATAGGTTTTTTCGATGGTGTGCATTTAGGACATAAGTATCTTTTAAAGCAATTAACAGAAGTGTCGAAAAAAAAGGGCGTTGACCATTTATTAATAAGTATGTGGCCTCACCCTAGGGCGATTGTGCAAAATATCCAGACAGATAATTTTTTATTAAATACTCTTAATGAAAAGATTGAATTATTTCGCAATAATAATATTAAGAATTTACTGATTTTAGATTTTAATAAAGAACTGGCAGGTATAAGTAGCGAAGATTTTATCAAAAAAATTTTGTTAGATAGATTAAATGCTTCGGCAATACTTTTAGGTTTTAATAATTCCTTTGGCAAGCAATCAAGTACAACAACACAACTCGGTAATATTGCATCAAAATATCCTATTGAGTTAATTAAATCTGAGCCTTGTTGTAAGCAATTTACTGATGTAGAAATTAGTTCTTCGGCAATTAGAGACTTGCTTTTGAAAGGAAAAGTTGAAGAAGCAAATCAATTACTCGGGTATTCTTATACATGGAGTGGCAATGTAAAGAATGGATATAAAGTTGGTAGAAGTTTAGGTTTTCCTACAGCGAATTTAGAAGCTTTAGATATAAATAAAATTATACCTGATACGGGTGTTTATTTGGTATATGCACATATCGGAAATAAAAAAATGAAAGGATTGCTTAATATAGGTTATCGTCCTACTTTTAATAGAGAAACTAAAAGTGTAGAATTACATATTATTGATTTTAATCAAGACATTTACGATATTGATATTAAACTTGAATTTGTAAAATATTTACGAAATGAAAAGCTGTTTGACAATGTAGAAGCATTAAAAAAACAGCTAAATAAGGACTTAATAGAAGCAGTAGATTTTTTTTCTAAAAAAAGAGGATTGTAATTTTTTTAGATGGAATAATTTATTGTGGTATATTTGCAACTTGAAAAAATAATTATGAGAAATATAGAATTAAAAGAAAAGAAGATGAATAAAATTGTTTCGGACTTACCTTACAGAGTAGCAGACATAAATTTGGCAGAATTTGGACGTAAAGAAATCGAAATTGCAGAAAAAGAAATGCCGGGGTTAATGAGTATTAGAAATAAATATTCGGCAGAAAAACCTTTAAAAGGAGCACGTATTACCGGTTCTTTGCATATGACCATTCAAACAGCAGTTCTTATAGAAACTTTAGTAGAATTAGGTGCTGATGTTCGCTGGGCGAGCTGTAATATCTTCTCGACCCAAGATCATGCTGCTGCAGCTATTGCAGCTACCGGTGTTCCTGTATTTGCGTGGAAGGGAGAAACTTTAGAAGAATATTGGTGGTGTACTTTACAAGCATTGTCATTTCCTAATGGTAAAGGGCCAAATTTAATAGTTGACGATGGTGGTGATGCAACATTAATGGTTCATCAAGGTTATGCTGCCGAAAATAATCCTGAAATATTAAATAAAGAATTTGAATCTCTTGAAGAAGAGATGATAATAAAAACCTTGAAACAAGTACTTTTAGAAGAGCCAAATAAATGGCATAATGCTGTTAAAGAACTAAAAGGTGTTAGCGAAGAAACAACAACCGGAGTTCATAGGTTATATCATATGAACGAAACAGGTAAATTATTATTTCCAGCAATAAACGTAAATGATTCAGTAACAAAATCAAAATTTGATAATCTTTATGGTTGTCGTGAGTCTTTGGCTGATGGAATTAAAAGAGCTACAGATGTGATGGTTGCCGGTAAAGTTGTTGTTGTTTTAGGTTATGGCGATGTTGGTAAAGGTTGTGCTCAGTCAATGAGAGGATATGGTGCAAGAGTTATTATTACCGAAATTGATCCGATTTGTGCACTTCAAGCAGCAATGGAAGGCTTTGAGGTTACAACCTTAGAAGAAGCCCTTCCCGAAGGTAATATTTTTGTAACAGCTACTGGAAATAGAGACGTGATTAAAGCAGAAGATATGCTTAAAATGAAAGACCAATCTATTGTTTGCAATATTGGACATTTCGATAACGAAATTCAAGTTAGTAAACTTGAAAAATCACCCGGCGTTGTAAAATCTACAATAAAACCACAAGTTGATAAATATAAATTTGATAATGGAAATTGTATTTATCTGCTTGCCGAAGGTCGTTTAGTAAATCTTGGTTGTGCTACAGGACACCCCTCTTTTGTGATGAGTAATTCATTTTCGAATCAAACCTTGGCACAATTAGATTTATGGACTAATAATTATAAAATAGGAGTTTATATGCTGTCTAAAAAACTTGACGAGGAAGTAGCAAGATTACATTTAGAGCAATTGGGGATAAAACTTACTAAATTAACACCTGAGCAAGCAGACTATATTGGAGTTAAACCTGAAGGTCCTTATAAACCCGCACATTATCGTTACTAATATTGATTGCTTATATAAAGGATATTGTTTTCTAAATAAGTATTGTATTGAAGTAAATTCTGTCCGGCAACTCCCTCTACAATAGAGCCATCCATCAGAAAAAATTTTGATTTACAATGCTTACAAACTGCAAATAATCCTGTACTATCAATATAAATACGAGCACTGTCGTTAGATGGTTCGTGAGGGCAGTTTCGTTCCCATGCTACATAATCATCTGCATAGTTACAATGAACAATAATACCTCTAACTCCACCACTAATTGTAACTGAATTACCGGGTGTTTTAAGCTCCTGAAATTCCGGTTGGTTTAACGAAAGTTGAATGTTTACGGGAACATACGGAATCCTATCATCTTTTTTACATGATGAAAATCCGATAAATAGAATTAATACTGTTAATATAATATAAGTAAATCTTTTCATTTTGACTTTTTTTTGTAAAATTAAACCTAATTAATTAATTAGCCTTATTTATATTTAGTATTTTTTGTATATTGTGAAAAATTTATCGAATTCTATGAAATATATAACGTTAATAGTTTTAGTATTATTTTCTTTACAAGGTTTTTCGCAAGGTAAATATTCATTAGATAGTGAGAAATCGCAAGAACGTAAGGCGTATAAAGAGAGAAAAAGAGATAAACCTAAAGAGATAAGAATAGAAGATAAAATAATTAAAAAAACGATAAAGAAAGAGAAGAGAAAGAAGCGTAAAGAGGAGCGTTTACATAAACGTGCTGTTAAAAAGCATAACAGAAAAATTAATGGTGGTGGTAAGGATTTAGTTTCAGGAAGAAAAGTAAATAAGCGAATGCGTCAATCAAAACGAGAAGCACGCAGAATAAATAAAGGTAAGAATCCTGTACCATGGCACAAAAGAATTTTCAAATAAGACATTTGTAGCTTTAACTTGTAAAAGAAAACTATCGATTTTAAGTTTTTGGTATGAAAATTTATGTTTTATAAAAAAAAGTTTGGTTGGTTTGCTTTTGAATTTTATCTTTACAGTTTCTTAAAATTGGGTTAAGTATTTGTTAATGTAAATACCGAATTATGCTACGAAAATTACTACTTGCCACAGTTGCAATGATTTCAACATTAGTTATATTTGCACAAAGTGGAACCTTAAGCGGTACAGTTAAAGATGCCTCTACAGGAGAACCAATTCCTTTTGCTAACGTATCTATAGAAGAGAATGGTAACATTGTTACCGGAGGAATGACAGACTTCGATGGGAAGTATTCTATCAAACCAATCCCTGCAGGAAGATATACAGTTAAGGCTTCTTATGTGGGTTATGCAACATTGCAATATAATAATGTGCAGGTTACTGCCGGAAAGATATCTTTCCAAGATTTTGCACTAAATGCATCTGCAGAAATATTACAAGAAGTGGAGATTAGGGAATATAAAGTTCCTCTAATTGCCAAAGACCAAACAGAGTCGGGAGGTACCGTTACTTCCGAAGATATTGCTAAAATGCCTGGACGTTCAGCGTCATCGGTTGCTACTACTGTTGGTGGTGTTTATTCTGAAGACGGTGAAGTAGGGAGTATTAGAGGTGCCAGAAGCGAAGGTACTGTATATTATGTAGATGGTGTTAAGGTAAGAGGTTCGTCTTCTGTACCAAAATCAGCTATCGAACAAGTTACAGTTATTACCGGTGGTCTTTCGGCAAAATATGGAGATGCTACCGGTGGTATCATTTCTGTTACAACCAAAGGACCAACAAGTCGATATTTTGGCGGTGCTGAATTAGTTACCAGCCAATTCCTTGACGGATATGGTTATAATCTCGGAGGACTTATGCTTTCAGGACCTATTTGGACTATAGAGGAAAAAGGCTCAAATAGATCAAGAACTGTTGCAGGATTTTTGCTTAGTGGTGAAATACGTTCTGTTATGGACGGAAGCCCTTCTGCACTCGGTATATATCGTGCATACGACGATGTTTATGATAGAATTGTTTCTAATCCATTAAGACTTATACAAACTCAAACGGCTTCTGTTATATACCAAAATGCAGACTATCTCGGAGAAGACGCATTCTATAATCAAAAAAGAAGAGAAAATGCTGAAAATCTGTCAGTTAACTTAGCAGGGAAAATAGATTTTCAACCAATTAGAGACCTTAATCTTACTTTTGGTGGAACTTTAGATTGGCAAAAAGGAAGGCTTTATAGCAGAGGTAATGATTTGTTTAATAGCCATAATAACGGCTCTTATGATTACAACTCTTGGAGAGTTTATGGGCGTCTTACTCAAAAATTTGGTAGTGGTGATGAAGACAATGAAGATGCATTAATCAAAAATGCTTATTATTCTATACAGGTTGATTATTCACAAGTATTGAATAATCAATATGCTGAGCAATTTAAAGATAATTTCTTCCAATACGGACATATTGGAACTTTTAATACTCAAGTTGAGAATTTTTACACTTATGGTATTGATACTGCTACAAATTTAGCAGGATGGATACACGATGTTTATGTTTATGGAATTGACGATTTCGATCCTAGTGTTTATAATCCAGACTTAGCAGTTTATACTACACAGTTTTTTGATTATTACCAAAGCCCACTAATTCGTAAAGAAGATGTTTCTATGAATGGTGGTCTTTTAAATGGAGATTTAGCACCAAATATTTATGGAATGTGGGCAAGTCCAGGTAATCCTTATTCTAGTTACATTAAGTCAGAAGCTAACCAATTTAGAGTTTCTGCTGCTGGTACAGCAGACGTTGGCTCTCATGAAATTAGTATAGGGTTTGAATTTGAGCAACGCCAAGATAATTATTTTGGGCTGGCACCAGTTGGATTATGGACTTTAGGACGAAGTCTTATGAATTCCCATATTAATGAAAAAGACTTGAATAATCCTATGCCTGTATATGATGCGAACGGAGTATTTCAGGATACCATAAATTATCCGAGACTTTATAATGCTTCCACACAAGCTATGTTTGATATAAGCTTTAGAGAGCACTTAGGTTTACCAATTGATGGATTAGAATGGATCGATATTGATTCTTATGACCCATCAGAATTTGATATTTCATATTTTAGCCCTGACGAATTGTTTAACCAAGGGAATAACTTAGTTACTTATTACGGATACGATTATACAGGGAAAAAATTGTCAGGTAATTATTCTTTACAAGATTTTTTCACTGCTACCGACGATCAGGGTAATTTAACTCGTCCAATTGCTCCTTTTGAACCAAACTATGTTGCCGGTTATATTCAGGATAAATTTGCATTTAAAGACCTGATTTTTAATGTTGGTGTACGTGTTGATAGATACGATGCTAATCAACTTGTGTTAAAAGATCCATATTTATTACACGAAGCCTATACTGTTGGCGACAATGACCCTGCCGGATTACTAGCAGGTACAGATCATCCTGCCAATATTCCTAATAATGCAATTGTTTATGTTAATGATTTAAGTAGCCCATCTGCAATTAATGGTTATAGAGTTGGAGATGTATGGTATAATGCAGAAGGTACTGAGGTTTCTAATCCAAATATTATTGCAAGTGCTAACGGTATTGCACCATATCTTTTAGATCCCGATGCAGAGTTAAATACTAATGCTTTCGAGGATTACACTCCGCAAATTGTTGTTATGCCACGTATTTCATTCTCATTCCCAATATCAGATGAAGCATTATTCTTTGCTCATTACGATATATTGTCGAAAAGACCCTCTTATAATAATAGGTTAGATCCAATAGAGTATTTATTTATCCGTCAAAAGAATAATGATATTTTAAATAATCCAAATCTAAAAACAGAAAAGACAATCGATTATGAATTAGGTTTCCAGCAAAAACTTGGAAATACATCATCTTTAAAATTGTCGGCATTTTATCGTGAGATGCGTGATATGCAGCAAGCTATTGCTGTTTACGGAGCGTATCCCGTTAATTATTATACATACGGGAATCTTGACTTTGGAACAGTAAAAGGTTTTTCTGCAACTTATGATTTAAGACGTACCGGAAATGTCTCAATGAGAGCTTCATATACTCTACAATTTGCCAATGGTACAGGTTCTAATTTTGAATCTGCTGCTGCAATTATTAAATCAGATCAACCTAACTTAAGAACAACTCTTCCGTTGGATTTTGACCAGAGACATGCTTTTGTTGTTACACTAGATTATCGTTTTGGAGGAAAAGTAAGTGGATTACCTTATAATGGACCAAAATGGTTTGGAAAAAATATTCTAGCGAATACCGGTGTTGGTTTTGTAGTAAATAGTGGCTCCGGTTCTCCATATACTAAATATGACAGACCTATTGATGGTAGAATAGTAGGATCATTAAATGGAAGTAGAAAACCATGGAGAACTACTATAAATATGCGACTCGACAGAGATGTTAAAATTAAGCTCGCAAAAGCAAATGATGCAAATGGTAGTAAAGAACGCTATGGATATCTTAATATTTATCTTGAAATTTCAAATCTCTTAAATACAGCAAATGTACTTAACGTGTATGGATATACAGGTAACCCTGACGATGATGGCTTTCTAAATTATGCAGCTTATCAATCTCAAATCAATACACAAAATGATGTTGAAGCATATAAAAATTATTATGCTATGAGTGTAAATAGTCCTTATAATTATACACTACCTCGTACCATCAGATTAGGAGTACAGTTTAGTTTTTAGTTTTATTTAGAAAATTATAGAAAATGATTAAAAGTCAGCATACAATGAAAAGCATAAAAAGAATTGTTTTCATCACAGTTATTAGCCTTATTTCGACACAAATGTGGGCAGATAAAGTGCCAGGAATCGAAAATGCAACTAATAAATCTACAAGAGCTTCAGGAGGTTGCGAACCTTCTAAAACTTCAACAGAGTTATCTATTAATAATGTTAGAGCGTTAATACATACAGGTGGAGATATGTGGTGGGACTTGCAAGGCGATCCACGTTATGAAGTTCCTGCTGGAGGTGGAAGACATGCACTCTTTGCAGGCTCTATTTGGATTGGTGGTAAAGATGCAAACGGACAGCTTAAACTTGCTGCACAAAGATTTCGCCAAGTAGGAATAGATTTTTGGCCTGGTCCACTAATTATTAGCGGCTCTGAGCAAGGAACTACTAATATGGATATATGCCGCCAATACGATAGGCATTATACAATCAGTAAAGAAATGGTTCAAGAATTTCGTGAGTATTTTGCTTGCTCACAAGATCCGGAATGTGATCTTTCTGAAGATTTTGAAACTTATGTAATTCCAGATATTATAATGAATTGGCCAGCACATGGTCCCGAAGGTGGTTACGATTATTATCTTGCTCCATTTTGGGATGTAGATGGCGATGGTACATATAATCCATTGCAAGGCGATTTTCCTTATTATGAGTTTACAAACGAAGGTATTACCGACGACCCGGATTGTTTGAGACCCAGAGACCGTATGCCAAAGCTATTTGGAGACTATACTTTGTGGTGGGTATATAACGATAGAGGTAATATACATACAGAAACTGGTGGAGATCCAATTGGAATGGAATTTAGAGCTCAAGCTTTTGCGTTTACTACAAACGATGAGCTTAATGACATGACTTTCTATAATTATAACATAATTAATAGATCAACTTATACATTATACGATACTTATTTTGGAGTTTGGACAGATGCCGACCTTGGTGGTGCTGCAGACGACTTTGTTGGTTGTGATGTGCAACGTGGATTAGGTTATTGCTACAATGGCGACAATTTTGACGATGATGCTGAAGGAAGTTTAGGATATGGAGAACAACCGCCGGCTATTGGTATTGACTTTTTTGAAGGACCTTATCAGGATCCAGATGGTTTAGATAATCCGACAAGTTATGATACTATTGATGGAATAAAAGTTGTTAATTGCCAAAAGGGCGATATCCTTAATGGTAATATTAATGGATTAAATTTTGAGGACGGTACTGTTGATAATGAAAGATGGGGAATGAGAAGATTCTTATATTTTAATAATACAAGAACATTGCCCCAGAATCACCCGACAACTGATCCACAAGATGCAATAGAATATTACAATTTTATTACAGGTTACTGGAAAGATAATCAGAGATTATGCTATGGTGGAACAGGACATCCAGCTGGTGGAGGAGATCCAAGTGTCCCAACCGATTTTATGTTTCCCGGAAATCCAACTACCGACCCATGTGGGTGGGGACAAGGAGGAATACCTATGCCTGATTGGTCGGAAGAAACCGAAGGAAACCCTGCTGACGATAGAAGATTTGTACAATCGGCAGGACCATTTGTGCTACGACCAGGAGCTATTAATGATATTACTATAGGTGCTGTTTATGCCAGAGCCCCATCGGGCGGCGCTTGGGCATCTGTTGAAGCTGTTAGAAAAGCTGATGATAAAGCACAAATCTTATTCGAAAACTGTTTTAGAGTTTTAAATGGACCAGATGCTCCAGAGCTTAAGATTATTGAAATGGATAAAAAGTTTATATTCCATATTTATAATAATCCAAGATCAAACAACTATTTAGAGTCTTATGTTGAAAAAGATCCATCAATAGTATGTAATAGCGACTTAGACCCATGTGATGAATATTATAGATTCCAAGGTTACCAGATTTATCAATTGAAAAATAAATCTGCTACTGCTTCTGACAGATATAATGACGATCTCGTTAGAATAGTGTTCCAATGTGATATTGAAGATGGAATAAAGAAAATCGTAAATTACAACTGGTCAGACGAGTTAGCTGCAAATGTTCCAGTACTTGAAGTGCAAGGAAATGATAATGGAATTGTTCATACATTCGTAGTGGAAGAAGATAAATTTGCAAGTGGAGATAATAGATTGATTAATCATAGAGAATATTATTATACTGCTCTTGCTTACGGATACAATAACACCATGTTGTATAATCAGCAGGTTCAAGAAACTTTTAATGGACAAAAAAAACCGTATCTTGCTGGTAGAAATAATATTAAAAGATACGAAGCTATACCACATATTAATGATCCTGAAGACGGTGGAACTGTTATTCAAGGAGATTATGGATATGGGCCTGAAATTAAACAAATCGAAGGCTTTGGTAACTCTAATAATGTATTAGATTTAAAGAAAGAAAGCATTGATGAAATAATGAGTGGATACCCATGGAAAGCTCAAGAACCTGTCTATGAAAATGGTAGAGGACCTATTAATGTAAAAATAATTGATCCTTTAAACGTCCCTGAGGACGATTATGTTTTACAGTTTACAAATATAGAAACCATGTCTGTGCAGCAAGCACCTGGATGGGTAAAACAGGGAGATTGGTTTATTTATAATTCAAATGGAGATACAATTTGGAATGAAAGTGTTATAAGTTTAGCTCCTTATGAACAAATTCTTCCTGATTGGGGATTATCAGTTACAATTTATCAAACAAAATATGCTGGGAATAAAAATGAAAATTCATACCAAAATGGATTCTTAACTGCTAGTTTAACTTATGAGGATGAGAGTAGTCCTTGGTTATATTTCTTACCTGATGCTGACGGAAACGATTTCTTTAACTGGATAAGAGTAGGAACTTATCAGGATAAATCTGGTGAACTAGATGGCGGTGCAGACGTTAGTTATGATGATCATATTGGATATGACCCTGATGAGTATTTTGAAAAAGTATTAGGCGGAACATGGGCTCCATACTTGCTTACATCTAAATTTATGTATGGAACTGCCGAACCAACCGGTTCTAACTTTGGCCGCTCTAGTATAAATAAAAATTATCCTGTAAGTAGTGTCGATTTAGTTATTACCAGCGATAAGAGTAAATGGACAAGAGCTTGCGTAATTGAAATGTGTGAAAATGAATGGACAGTTGATGATAATGGTTATCCAACTCCGGTAAAACCAGAAGTAAATTATCGTTCAGAAGGAAATGCTTTGCGTTTTAACTTGAGAAAATCTCCAAGTGTTGACAAAGAAGGAAATGTTGTGCCAGGTGATAGTACTCACGGTTTAGGTTGGTTCCCTGGATATGCTATTGATGTTAGAAGTGGGGAAAGATTAAATATTATGTTTGGAGAAGATAGTTGGTTAGTTGGTGAAAATGGTCGAGATATGCTTTGGAATCCATCTTCAGGAATATCAGAGAATAGTGGACCAACTCTTGGAGGTAAGCATTATATTTGGATTATGGGGCATACTCAAAACTTCCAAAATACAATGATGCAAGCTCCTGCTTACGACAGTTGTAGCTGGTTATATAGTAAATTGTTACTAGCAGAAAATGGAAATTCTATGGCTTTAAGACAAGTGTGGGCTTCTCCAATGTGGACAGCAATACCTCTTAAAAATCCTGATTTTGAACACCTGTCGTCTGATATCACAATCAAATTAAGAGTAGCAACTCCGTTGCAAAAGAAATTAGGTGAATATGCATTAGAAGAACCAATTAACGATAATTTGCCAATGTACTCTTTTAGCACTTATGATGTAAAGACTATAAAAGATGATCTTGACCAAGCCGAAAGTGCCCTAGATTTGATTAATGTTGTGCCAAACCCATATTATGGACATAGCTGGTACGAAACAAACCAATTAGATAACTATGTAAGAATTACAAATCTACCAAGGAAATGTACAATATCTATCTATAATGTGGGTGGAACACTAGTTAGACGTTTTGAAAAAGATAGTGAACAAACTTTCATTGATTGGGATTTGAAAAACTCTTATAACATTACAGTAGCAAGTGGACTTTATATAATGCACTTTGATGTACCGGGAGTTGGCGAAAAAGTTGTTAAATGGTTTGGTGCATTAAGACCAATTGACTTACAGAATTTCTAAAAATAAACGAAAGGATAAATAATTTAATATCGTTATATTATGAGAAAGATTTTTATAAATACCCTAAGCTTGATAATAGCGGTGCTACTTGTAAGCCCTGTAATGGCAGGTAATGAGCAGCGTGCCGGATCAAATGGAGCTTCCGAACTACTCATAAATCCTTGGGCAAGAAGTTCAGGTTGGGGTGATTCAAATGTAGCTTGCGTTGTGGGGCTCGAAGGATTGTATCAGAATATCGCAGGACTTGCTTTTACTAATAAAACAGAGCTTATTTTTACTAATACTCAATGGCTTGTAGGCTCCGGAATTTCTATAAATAGTTTTGGAATTGCTCAAACCGTAGGAGAAGCAGGTGTACTTTCCTTAGGTGTAATGGCTATGAATTTCGGTGAAATACCAATTACAACACCAGATTTGCCCGAAGGAGGAATTGGTAACTTTAGCCCGTCATATACTAATATTACACTGGCATATGCTCGTGAATTCTCAAATAGTATTTACGGTGGAATTGGAGTAAAAATAATTAATGAAGGTATTGCTAATGCTACTGCATCCGGATTTGCAATTGATGCCGGTATCCAATACGTAACCGGTTTAGGTGTTGATAAAGCCGGTAACCGTAAGCGTGATAACCTCAGATTTGGTATCGCAATGAAAAATGTTGGAACCACTATGAAATTTAATGGTGATGGTATGAGTTTTACCGGAATATTACCTAACGAATCTAGTATGACTGTTGAACATAGATCTCAAGATTTTGAACTTCCTTCTTTAATTAAAATTGGATTCAGTTATCACATGAATCTTGATGCTAAAGTCGATTCCGTTAGCGATGAAGTTGTCAGTAATCATAAATTGTCAATTGCATTTAATTTTACCGCAAATTCATTTACTAAAGACCAGTTTCACTTAGGACTTGAGTACTCATTTATGAATTTATTTTCATTACGTGGAGGTTATATTTATGAGAAAGGTATTACAAGTCCTTCAGAAACTACGAGTGCGTTTAAAGGACCTGCTGCCGGAGTAAGTGTGCATATACCTATGAATAAAGAAAGTAAATCGGTTATTGCAATTGATTACTCGTATCGTGCAACTTATCATTTCGATGGAGTTCATACTATTGGTGCTAGAGTTACATTGTAATATTTATACGATATTAAATTACTGAAATCAGGAGTTTTGCTCCTGATTTTTTATTGTATAAATTTTTGTTGCTAAATTGCTTTTACTAATTGAATGCTAAAATTATATTTTACACACATATATTGTTGTATTATAAAATTTAGTATCTTTGTACCGGAAACTCCTTTAAAAATGGGGGTTTCTTTTATTATATATATACTTTAAACTTAAGTGTTATGACTGACATTAAAACGCATTATGTTACTAAGGAGGGTTTAGATAAGTTAAAGAAAGAGCTTGAACAACTTACTACTGTAGAGAGACCTTCGATTAGTATGCAAATAGCAGAAGCTCGTGATAAGGGTGATTTGTCTGAAAATGCTGAATTTGATGCAGCAAAAGATGCACAGGGAATGTTAGAAATGAAAATTGCTAAATTGCAAGAAATCATTCGTAATGCCAGAATAATTGACCCATCAGAAATTGATACTTCTCAAGTACAAATTCTAAATACAGTAAAGCTCTTAAATAAAAAAATCAATAAAATTGTAAAATATACTATTGTTGCAGAATCGGAAGCAGATATTAAACAAAACAAGATTTCGGTAGAAACACCTATCGCAAAAGGATTATTGGGTAAGAAAGCCGGCGATATTGTTGATATTCAGGTGCCATCTGGAGTACTTACATTTGAAATTCTTGAAATTACAATATAATATGGCTAGTTTATTTACAAATATTATTAATGGCAAAATCCCTTGTTATAAAATCGCAGAAGACGATAATTATTTCGCTTTTTTAGATATAAATCCTCTTGCTAAAGGACATACTTTGGTTGTCCCAAAACAAGAAAAGGATTATATATTTAAGCATGATGACGAAATATTAGCAGGATTAATGGTGTTTTCAAAAAAAGTTGCAATAGCACTAGAATCTGTAGTTGATTGTAAACGTATTGGTATTGCTGTGCTGGGGCTTGAAGTTCCACATACACATATTCATTTAGTACCTCTAAATTCTGAAGCCGATATTTGTTTTGCAAATAAAAGAATTAGTCTCTCAAACGAAGAATTTGCTAGAATTGCTAAAGAAGTTTCGTCATTATTGTAGCTAAGAACTTGGTCGCATATCAATAGGAGTTTTTATGTAAACATCCTGTTGAGGGAATGGTATAGTTACATTATTATCTCTAAATTTTTGATCTATTGCAAATCGCAAATCACTTTTTATTGGTTCTATCAGAAAAGTATGTTCGCTCCAAAACTTTAAATCAAAATCTAAGGAAGAATCTCCAAAATTGCTAAATAGGGCAAAAGGTTTAGGCTCTTTACTTACTTCTGGATGTTCCATTGCAGCTTCAACTAATAGCTTTTCAACTAAGCGAACATCACTACCATATGCAACGCCAACCGATACAGTAAAACGTGTAAGTTTAGCATTATGTGTCCAGTTGATAACTCTTTCGGTAGTAAAATGACTGTTGGGGATTATCATTATTATGTTTTCTCTAGTAAGAATTTCAGATGTACGTAAATTTATTTTCAAAACTCTACCAATTAAACTATTATCAATTTCAACAGTATCGTTTATTTTTATAGAATGGTCGAAAAGCATAACCATACCCGAAATTACATCATTAAAAAAGTGCTGGATACCTAAGCCTATACCCACTAGCAGGGCAGATATACTGGCAATCAAAATAGTAATATTAACACCTAAGGAATTAATAAAAATGCTTATTGCAATTACATATATAAAATATTTTAAATTTGAAAAATAGAATGGCTTTTGCCGGGTTCAATTTCTTTCTCTTTTATCTTAGCATCAAATAGATATTGAATAACCCGCATTATTCATCGCATTATTCTTGGCAGGCTCGTAACAAGTTGTTAGTCTGTGGTTTGGCACGGTGCTTAAGGTTTTATTATTAGCCAAATTTTGAGAAAGCTTACAAT
>Ga0334901_1000323_pt1 | contig 70808 bp, 50 predicted proteins | sample GraSluR3_MG_3_FD_207216 | JGI IMG/M metagenome (GOLD analysis project Ga0334901, IMG submission 207216) | Sludge microbial communities from methane-producing bioreactor in Wageningen University, Netherlands - Granular Sludge_15_08-R3 | ecosystem: Engineered > Bioreactor > Anaerobic >...
AAGAGTGGTACTCTGGAAGCATCCAAGCAAGATATCATCGTCACCGAGAGGATAAGAGACTGTAGCGCTATCTTCAGCATCGAGCTCATCGACCATATTATCGTCACAGACAGCGAAACAACATTCCTATGCAATCAGATGCAGTTGTTGTTCTAAACAAAAAAAGTCCCAAGAGTGATCTCGGGACCTGAGATTGATGATAAAAGTATTGAGGGATGTAATCCTGTTTTAAAAAAATACGCCGCTTATCAGATTTATTCAAAAAGTTTTTCATGTTTTCCGTAGCCTTCTTCCTTAAGTTTTTCCTTGGGGATAAAATATAATGCTGCGGAATTCAAACAATAACGCAACCCGGTAGGCGGAGGACCGTCCTCAAACAGATGACCCAGATGAGAGTCCGCATGTTTGCTCCTAACTTCAATCTGGGTAGTAAAGAGCTTTCTGTCTTCTCGAGTAACAATATTGCCCGGTTCAAGTGGTCTAGTAAAACTAGGCCAGCCGGTCCCGGATTCAAACTTGCTTTTGGAGCTAAAAAGAGGTTCTCCTGAAACAATATCCACATAAATCCCTTCTTCTTTATTATCCCAGTGCTTATTATCAAACGGTTTTTCTGTACCTTCTTGCTGAGTTACTTTATACTGCAAAGATGTAAGCATTTCTTTAAGTTTTTCATCTGTCGGCTTTTTAAAATTTTCTAGTCTTTGGTCAATACTCATTTTTCCTCCATTATGACCGTTCTTTTTTTCATTGCCTCCCTCTTTTCCCTGTGAGAGATTCAAAACATCAAACTCTCCCGCAGGCCATTTATCATTTATGTATGACTGCCTTCCGGAGCCGTATTTATAAAACTTATATTTTATCGGATGCTCTTTGTAGTAATTCTGGTGGTACTGCTCTGCCGGATAAAATTTAGATGCCTTTATTATTTCCGTCCTGATTGGTTCTTCGAACTTGTTTGATGCTGCCAGGTTCTTTTTGCTTTCTTCCGCAAGCTCCTTCTGCTGGGATGAATGATAAAAAATTGCCGACTTATACTGTGATCCTCTGTCTGCAAACTGTCCCCCGCCGTCAGTGGGGTCTATATTCATCCAGAAAATATTAAGTAATTCAGAGTAACTTATCTTTTCAGGATCATATGTAATCTGTACCGCTTCTTTGTGCCCGGTAACGCCCGCAGACACCTCTTCATAGGTTGGATTTTCCTTAGTGCCGCCGGTATATCCGGCTATAACATCCTTTACACCTTCGGAGTTTTCAAACGGCGGTTGCATGCACCAAAAACATCCCCCGGCAAAGGTAGCCTTCTCCAGTTTATCTTCTGCCATTAAATACCTCCCTCAATTTAAAATTAAAACTACTATAAATGATAATATAAAGATTTTCTTAATCATATCTAACTTTCTTTTGTTATAAATAGAATGCGGCATCCAATCTCTAATTCAAAATGACATCTCATATCAGTCAACTCTACTTTACACTTGTGCACTTATAGGGAATTTGTTAAGGTGCTGTTATACGATGATGGCTTTCTTAAAAAAATTGCTAATAAGTTATTAATTATTTCGACCTTTCTACCAGCTCATCTAATTCATCAAGAATTATATTTGAGTGAGAATGGTGAATTTTATGTCCTCCATTTTCTATTAACATGTATTTGGAATTTGGTAATTCTCTATGCAATCTTTCACCATCTTCTTCATAATCTAACATCTGATCAGAATCTCCAAATATTATAGTGACAGGTGTTGTTATTTGCTTATAATTATCACTAATTAAATTAACAGAATCATACATATGAGATAATTCATAAGAAGTAGCTTTGAATTGTTCTGGTCTCATATACAAAGAAGATATTACTTCTACATATCTTTCGGGTGGCTCAATAGGGCTAAATGCTTGCTCATAAATAGTTGGAGCCATTATATTTCCTAAGGGCAAGACAAGAGTGTGAGTGAGCAAAGGACCTATAACCGGGAAACGGGGTAATGCATAAAAGCTTTCTGTTGGCGGTTCATCAACATATGATACCCCTGCTAAAGAAATGCCCCCTCTTACTTGGTCCGGATAATCCAATAAATATTGAAGCATTACTGCTCCACCATATGAATGACCTATAATGATAGGCTTTTCAATCCCTAATTTATTAATTGCTTCATTAATGATTTTTGCCTGTTGTTTAGTAGTAAGTTTACCTGAATCTATACAATTACTATATCCATACCCTGGCCTATCAAATGCAATAGCTTCATATTTATCTGCTATATCATCATCCACCTTTTATTAATAGTAAACCTCTTGAAACCTTTGAAAATTTCAGCAACTCTGCGGGGATATTCATCGGAAATAACCATCCCTGCAATACACTGGAAGTATCTCATTTAACCGGAATCATTCGTCCAGCCGTTCGCCGCTTATAAAGAGAACAAAAAATGTAAACAGACAAACAACTTGACTCAAAAAGATGTTTTAAAAATTTTTAAAAAAAAGTATAAGTGAGGATTTATGAATAATGCCAATGTAATTAACACAATGAAAGATGCTACAAAAAGGAAGACTAAAAGGCTACTGAGGAAAAACTGGCATCTTTTCTGGTTAACTCTTATTCTGATTGCTTTTGGATGTGCCGGCAACGCCGCTCGAAATATAGAGCAACCAGTTGAACTGACCATCATGACAGAAGAATATGCTCCGCTTAACTTCACTGTCGATGGAGAAATAACTGGACAGGCGACGGAGGTTGTCCGGGAGCTGATTCGACGTACTGGTACACAAGCTAATATTCGGGTAGTCGACTGGGATGATGGTTTGAAAGAGGTCATGGAAAAACCAAATACAGCACTCTATTCGACAGCTATGACCCGTGAACGAAAGGATCATCTTCAGTGGGTCGGTCCGATAACGGTGCTGGAATCGAATTTTTATGGACTCAAAAGTTCGGAAATTAGTATCGGAACTCTTGATGACGCCAAGAAAGTTCCGATGATTGCCACGGTTGTTGATTATTATACCGAGCAAGTTTTGAAGGAAGAGGGATTTGACAACCTGAAAAGCCACGCCACCGAAGAGCAGGCTCTCAGAACCCTTTTGAGTGGTGAAGCACAGCTTTTTGTCAGCAACAACACTGTCATGCCTTCCCTGATCGAAAGTATCGGAGCCCCACTTAGCGCCGTCAAGAAGGTTTTTACCATTTCAACTGATATGTCCTACATTGCTTTTTCACCTGATACAAAAACTGAGATAGTTGATAATTGGCAAAAACAGCTAAATGCTATGAAGCGAAACGATTCCTTTGATGAAATTTACAAAAAATGGTTCCCCACCGAGACACCCCCCGGCATACTACATCTGGTGACCGAGGAATATCCTCCCGTCACCTTTATGAAAGATAGCAAACCTTCGGGATTGGTTACCGATATGGTGTACGAAATTACCTCTCGTTTGGACATACCCGATAAAATAACTCTTACCTCATGGAAGAATGCATACAATATGGCACAAATTCACCCCAATGTTATTATATTTAGCATGGATCGTACAGAAGCTCGGGAAGACCTCTTTCACTGGATTGGTCCAGTTGGGCAAAACAGCGCTATTTTCTACACCCGAAAGGGCTCGGACATTACAATAGGCAGCATGGAAGAAGCAAAACAAGTCTCCTCCATAGCCACTACTACGGAATGGTGGACCGAACAGCTTCTGAATCGGGAAGGCTTCACAAACCTTGTCAGTTCCCAGGATTCTGCCGATAATGTAAAGCAACTAATGAGTGGAGAGGTAGAGCTCTCGATTTTTACTGATATAACCATTCCTGAAATAGTGAAGAATGCCGGATATTCAATGGATGACCTGCAGCCGGTATTTACCGTGCAACAGAACTATTTCTATATCGGAATGTCTAAGGGAACCTCACCTGAGATCGTCGAGCAATGGCAGGAAGTTCTCAGCGAGATGAAACAGGACGGTACTTTTGCGGAAATATACCGCACCTATCTGCCTCGCGCTGATATAAACAACCTGATGAGCACACAATGACAAAACGATTCTGAGAGATCCTGTCTCATTACAGATCGGTTTGGATTGTTCTAAGCATAAGGTCCCGGGAGTGATCTCGGGACCTGGATTACTTTATCTAAATCTTTATATTCTCCAAACTTATTCTCTTATTCCAATTAACATCACAATTACATATTCAATAAAAAATTGTGCTGTAAACTTTCTTACCCTCGCTTATTCTTTACAAAAGGATCCTATTTCGATTAGATTCCCTTCAGGATCAGCTATATAACAAGTTCTTTGTCCCCAAGGTTCTGTGGTTGGTTTAAGGACTGAAATCGCTCCTTTGCTTAGGACTTCTTCATATGCTCTATCAACAGCTTCATAATTTTCGACACTTAACGCAATTTCAGTATGCCCATTAAGCTCATTAACATATTCAAATTTATGATTAACCATTTTTTCAAAATCTTTTCTTCTATACAAAAGAAACAAGGTGCCATCTTTTTCTAGATATACATTTGAAGCATTTTCATCTTGTTTAATGTTAAAATCTAATACATCTCTATAAAACTTAACCATTGTTGGCATGTCTTTTACAAATATTCCGAATCCATCTAATTTCATTTTTCCTCCTCAGCCCGATGGGTCTGGCTAACGTCCTGCTCACCTGCCGCTATGGAGCGACAGCGGAGGCTTGTCAGGTTCACGCTTTTGTTCGGCATTCATCACACCTTCACACAGGCGAACACCGTGTATTCATCCTCGCCCAGACTGAATAGCTCCTCATGCACCTGGAAACCTGTTTCGCGTAGGACATACCTCCATGTATCCAGAGAAAAGAGACCCATCGTCCAGTGATCGGTCTCAATCTGCAAGCGCCCGTGGTCCCGAATCAGGTACAGAATTGTAGTTTCATATTGCTCATCTGTCGGGTCGGGATCATATATGTTTTCGATGAAAACAACGTCCAAAGCGCCCCGCGTGACGGGCGTGGTAGTGGTCTTGTTCTGCTGGAAACTCTCGAACGTTACATCCGGGGTGGCAACCAAGACGCCGCCCGGGTCCAGGTGGGCATACGCATTGCGGAACGCCTTAACGAAGTCGGCTCGGCTGTTCATATGCGTGATCCCATCATCCATGAGCACAGCATCAAAGGTACTATCAAGCTTGAATACCCGCATATCCCCTTGGACAAAGGTGCACTCCGGGTTCAGTTCCTTCGCCTGTGCGAGCATGGTTGGACTCAAATCCAGACCAGTTATGTCGAAATGCCGCTTCAGGTTCAGAACATTCTTTCCGCCCCCACACCCAATATCCAGCAAGGTCGTTGCTGAGCGCTCAGAATACCGCCGAACCATTGCTGTGACATATTCGCAGTATTGTGCATATTCAGCCGTAGCATCTCCCCACATCGGCCAGAGCCACGCCAAGTCCGTATAAAGGTGGCAAGTCTCTTTCATTTACTTCCTCCCGCCTAACGTATAGGGTGTGCTGGCGTGAACCCGTTACGGGTTCTCAGTAAGCACGACCCTCTGGTTCGCTGGTCCTATTCTTAATAGGCCTCAATGGGCAAGAAACTTAAAAGGCTCCGCGGGAACGAATTTGTCGGATACTTCACCTGCGTAGGTTGGGTGGCTACTGAGGTTCAACTTGCTTGGCTTCGAACCTGGTGCAAGATTCAGCTTGTCAATATCTACCCAGAAGATGGCGGGATTGAATGATGATTCAAAGTAATAACGTCGGGCGTGGGTATCAGCCATCGTTCTCCATATTGTGGCGGCGATGTTGGGTTTTTCGGGATCGGCGAGCCCAAGAGGGACAGAGATGGTCCGAATCAACGAGAGGGCAGTTGCCGCCGCCATGCGAGAGTCAGACTCTTTCGGCGCCGCATTCAAATTCCAGCTCATGCGAGCAAAACGGTCGGAGGAGCGATGTGTGCCAGGCAAGAACTTCACACCCCCGACTTCGTTCCAATACGTATTGATGGCAAGCTGATCTTCAAAGACAGGGGAGTTACACATCACTGTGTAACTTCGATCGTGATGAATCACAAGCTGGCCATCGATGTATTCAAATATGGCGTTGTCACCTGAGGTGTCGGATAAGGCAAGGTGCGCCCCCGTTTTCCGGCCATTCGGCAACTCCGGGGCGACAATGGCAAACGGCTCCTTCCGGAGCGCGTCCACCGCCTCGGCAACTGTAGCGTAGTTGTCGAGCGCATACTGTGCCCACGCTCCGACGGAAAGCAGTGGCCGGCCGGAAGCATCCGCATTACCGTAATCAGCCTCAGCGAGATACAGGGCGTTGGCAACGAGACCAGCCTCATTCATCCCATCGCAAGTACCAATATTGTAAAACGCCGTCACAATCGATCCATATTTGGAGTTCCACTTGATAGATTCTGGACCGGCGCCGCCATCGCGGGCCATCCCCCGGGGAAAAGCCCAGAGATCGGAACCCGGATCCTCGGCCCAATCCATGCTTCGGCAAACGATATATGTCTTCGTACCTGTCTCGTAAAGAAAACGGGTACAGGCATCCGCCTTTGGAATCAGTGACACAAAAAGCGTAACGATGAGGATTGTCCTAAAGATATACGCATTCATTAGTATGGACCTTTCTGTTTTGCTGTTCTTCTCTCTTTTGGGTGAACTTAAGATTAGCTGTACTAATGAAAAAAGCAAAGGTTGCTCTTCATGACTACCTAATCTTTGCTGTTTGTTAACTGTTAAATGTTTACTGTTGTTTAACTTAATCATCTTTTCTCCTTTTTATTTCCTTATATAGGTTGCTCATATTGACAACCTGAACAAAATTTTCCAAACAATAAAATTCCGTCATCTTTTTTCTCCATTTAACAGTCCCGGAAGTGATCTCGGCGCCTTAGATTTAGGTGGCGGTATTTTTTTAGGTAGTAGAGTTAGAGATGGAAACGGTTTATGCTGTTTTAACTTTAATGCCATTTATATCCACAAGAAAGGCATACCGGTCTATGAACACAAATCATCTCACCACATTCAGGACAGAGCCATTTCTCTTTTTCTTTCTGAATGAAATGCCTGATCCCAAATCCATTTATGATTTTGAGATTGTCTATCATGCTCATTCCATACTTTGATCTATAACGCTTATCCAATTGTTTCAACCTGGCACAAGGAAATTTGCTACAACTGTCGGAACAATACTTGATTGTACCACTTGAAATTTGTTCACAATTTTTAATTCTGCATCTCTTACGGTATTCTGATTTATTACTATCTTGTTTTTCGATTACTCGGCAGCCCGGACATGTATTTTTATCTCGAAGGTAACCCAAGCAAAGACGGCAGTTCATTCCGCAAGGTGCGATTAAATGTGTTGGAATTGCTGTTTTTTGCTTATTTGATCTTACTTTCATGCTTGATAACTTTCTTCAGCCCGAAGTCGCGCTTGTTAGCTACTTCTTTTTTTAATATTCTCAATTAGTTCTTTAGTTTTATCTTTATATCTATAATATTCATTATCATCAACGACCCAATTAATTAAAACTCCCTCACCAGGATGTGAAATACTATTTTTATTTCTCCGATCAAAAAATGAAATGATAAAACTCAAATCTGACAATGAAATTATATTCTGTAGACACTTCACTACTTCATTTCTATCAAATTTCTTTAACTCACCACTTGGTGTAAATTTACAGAAACAATAGAAATGGAAACAATTCAGTAAATGGTTAAAAGCTAAATTGTAATTCTTATTTCTCTCAGCGAGTGTCATCATTTTGATTTGCTGCATTAGTGAACTATTATGTACTAAGAAATCAGCGTCAATTGGTAAATCTGGCGACATCAAATCTTTTTTTGGAAGAATTAATCGTCTAATTATATAGTAGTATACCAAATTTGAATCACTAATCGATTTTATTTTATCGTCTAAACTGTTATTATAATTTTCATGCAATATAACCTTTTCTAATAAATTCAGGAGTTGCGTTTTATTTACAACAGTTTCAAAATTATCACAAAGAAAATCTTCTAATTGTTTAAATGTACTTCTAGATTTACCTATGAAGTACATAAATGATTTAATGTTTTTATATGTTAATAAAAAGTTCCAATTCTTAAAAGCTTCTTCTAATTTATCTTGAGAATCTTTTGATTCCAAATAATTATTCATGGAGTTATTTTTAACTGAAGTAAGAAATATTTCTTTTAATATATTACTTTCTTCATTTTCTAATGATGTTTCTCCCTTTTCTTGGAACTCATACTTTATGCTTTCAATAATCGCTAAAATCTTGTTTAAATTATCCTCTAGCTTTTCATTTTCATATTCAAGTTCACAATCCAGAAAACTAAAATATCTTCCATTAGAAATAAACTCATCTAAATCATCTTCGCTCTCAATAATGAATCTTTTTGATTTTAAATTGTTGATTTTTAAATCTAAATTACTTAGCAAATAATCAGAAATAGAAATACAAATTCGAAATATCAATTCTCCGATATCAGTATTTGATACTTTTTTATCTTGATAGCAAATAATATAGAAATCATCAACATATCTGAAATAAGAGTAGTTTTCCCTATTAATTATTTTTTCGATTATATAGTTATCTAGATTATAGAGATATAAATGACTAATAAAATTCGAAATGATATTGTTAGCGGATAAAGGTAATCCCTTATTATCATTAACCATGAAATTTAAAAGTTGCAAAATTGACTCTTGAGATTCAGAATTAAACGACTTGCTTTCTCTTGAAGATGGTAGACTGTATTTCTCAATAACATCAATCAATATTTTATGGTCAACATTGTGGAAAAAGTCTTGAATATCCAATTTGATTACTACTACTTTATTACCATCCGAAAAATATTTATTTGCTGTTTTGTTTATACCTTTTAAAAAAGCTTTATAATCAGAATGATAATATATATTACTACTCTTAGAATTTTCTAAGTCAATCAGACCGCCATAATATGTGAAAACTTTATTTTTATGTTTTTTATGGCTCTCGATTTCATGGTTTGATAAATTTATAATATCCTTAATATAAAAACCAATTGAATAATATAACAATAGAAGGTTGAAAGAAGTAAAATTAAACTTTCTGACTCCTAGATTACTCTTAGGGATGTTATAATTATTATTATAGAATAGTTTTGGATAATTGTAAAATGTGTCAGCTTTTATCAATCTATCATAATAGTTGTTAATATCAAATGTTTTCAAATACTCTTCTCTTCTGTAAATTTCAAGCTCTATAGTTTTGAAAGTATGACTTTGTTCATTAATTTGCTTTTCAAGAAGATCAAAGCCTTTTTGTACATATTCTTTCTTCAAAAAATAACCTAAATTGTAACTTTCACTCATAAATCATCCTTAATAATTAGCTAATGGTCGAGCACGCCACGTTCTACTTGTTTTTCTTTCAATCTGAATGTGGGTGCTTATGTTATAAGAATTAATTTATCATTTCTTTAAGCTCTTTTTAACAACTTTAGAATACTTTCTTTCAAGTTGTATAATTAACTCTATTGATTTATCTGAAAACACAATAGCCTTATCGTCTTTTTTTGCAGATTCGTTATATAATATAAAAAATTGAAACGGATTTCGAACAACATTGATTAACGATTCTTTGCCCAAATGCTTTAATATAAGATTTGTCATATAATATCCTGTAGGATGACCTGATCTTGGAATTAAATTTCTGATATTTTTTCCCAATTCCTTTGTGTTTTCTGGGTTTTCCTGAATTTCAATAAATAGACTATCCAATTTATTTATAAGAATAGGTTGTTCCTTTTGTTCTTCTTGATGAAAGTCAGCAATTTTAGTCTTTGCTAAAATCCCATTATCATAAAAAAGTTGCTGGCAATCAATTTGTTCTGCAATACCTTCATTTTCAATCTGATTTATAGTCCATATAATATCGAAATCATCACTTTCTCTATTCGGAAAATCAAATTCTAATTTTTTGTCACGATAGAAATGGAAAAATTCATGCCCCATTCCAAGAACAAGTATCCTGTTTTTTGTAAATCCATTTTGCTGTAACTATTGTAAAATATTCGGAGTTATTAAATCTTCAATCATAAACAAATCCATCATTGCCATAATAATCGGATCATATCCTCGAGAATTTAGACCCCAAATAATAAATGATACTGGAGGAAATTGTTCAACCGAACTTTCAGGTAAATATTTTAATGCTTCTGTTGTCGCCTTTTCAGTAAAAGGGAAAACTTTTAATTCATCCATTTTGATTTTAATTTGATCTCTTAAACTATCGGATTTTATAAAAGCATTCAGCATCATTTTTTTTCGTTGAGAATATTCTTTGTCGTTGTGAATTTCTTGAAGTTCTTGAGATTTAGAAGGCATAAATGATAAAGTTAGTAATTCACAAAAAGTTCCCAGACTAATTTCTCTTTTAATTACTGTTTCATATCCGGGAGTTTCTATTAAATTTTCCAATTGTTTTTGGGTTGGTTTTTCATCTTGCTTCAGAATATCAGAAATTTCCCATAATTCGTAAATCCCTGAAAAGTCAAAGTTTGGGTTACGATTTTTCTCTTGATTATTAGCAAAAAGGTTAACTGAAAAAATAGTAATCAACATTATTAATTGAATTGGTTTAGATTTGATCATAATTTTTTCTCCTACTTCCAAAATATTTCATTTCTTATAATGTTTTGCGCATGCGGCGGAATCGGAACGATCACGCCAGGAAACGAACCAACCAAAGTTTGAACCGTAAGGTTCAGACGAAATAGACTGATAACATAACCCGCTGAAACGCTTGTTAGCTGCATTTATCATCATTACCCTACTTAGTCTGATTTTATCTGCCATAAATGAACATCATCATCGACTAATTTAGTTAATTCATCAGTTTGAGTTGAGGTCACTTTTGAACCCATAATTAATTCTGTAACCTTTAATTTAAAAAAAGAATTGTTAAATTTTATTTTTACAAACCGTCTATTGCCTTCTTGATTAATTTGAAGGTAATTTGTTAGATCTAACTTAGGCATTTTACCACCACCAAGAATGGAATCACTATTTAGTAATTTTTGTAGTTTGTTGTTCTCATTGAAGTCAAATATCAATCGTGTTTCAGATTCCCAAGAATATCTTTTTCTCTTATAATACTTTGCAAACCTATTTAATCCACCGATTAATAAGTATTTATCAAATTGATGAAGTAGTTCTCTTTGAATATCATTTATGAAATCAAAATTATAACCATCATCATAAATTACATCCACAAGCGAAAATAAATCTGTTTTATTTTCATCAATTTCTTCAAATTTAAATCCAATACACAATCCTGAATTATTTTTTGCATATTCATTCCAAAACCTTTCATTTCTAAAGTGTTTTGTGAAACAGAAAATAAATACATTTTCTCTTGCAGTTTTAATGAAATCATTATCAAAAACTGGATCGTGACTATATCGACGAATAAATTCTGAATATTCAGCTGAATCGTTTGTGATATGAGAATTTAGAGCTGTTAATTGGATTTCTTTGTCTTTGATAATTTGAAAAGCTCGATCATAATTCTTAAAATGATAGAAAGTTCCATAATCATATAGTCGGTTTTTTGTTAGTTTTTTTGTTAGAAGATCAGCAAGTTTGTCATTAAATCCAATTTGATATTTAAATGGCTGACCAGTTATACTAATCTCCCAATTTATATTTTTTTCTTCGTCATTATAGTGAATATGTTCTTCACTGACTTTTATTAAGTTTTTAAAAGGGCTATTCTCAAGATGCTTGTTAATAATCTCCGCAATTTCTTTTTGATGATTTATCATATTTAATCCTCCATTATAACGCAGCTAATGGGAACTGCACGCAAGTTTGAGCTCGCGAAAACTTGGTGCAGAGTTATAGGAAAATTTATATCTTAAAACCTTCATTATCAAGTAGTTCCAATAAATTAAAACAATCAACATTATAAAACTTACACACATCGGGAATTTTAGACTTGTGGTGACCACCACTTGGTTTTTCTTGAGTAACAACTGAACATTGATAATGTATGGCTGTTGAAATTACAAAAGGATCAGCACTTGATTTCCTTTTTTTTAGATCAAGTATATTGGAATGTGTTTTTAAGATTTCTTTAGCTAGAAGCTGTATTTCATTTGTTAAAGGTAAGAAATTACTATGGAAATTACTTGCCCAAGAGAGTAGTTCATCATCTTTTACTTTTAGTTCCTCATATACGTCTTCACATGATACTAAAATCTGAACTTGCATTAAATCAGTCATTTTATCCCAAACAGGCTTAAACATATCACGAGGGTAAGTCAGTTTTAAAAAAATCAAAGAACTCGAATCTATAATATATTTATAAGGATAACCAAAAATGTCCCTCATTTACTTACTCTCTCAACAAGTTTATTCAAATGTTTTAACCTTATCCCAATATAGTCAGCCAATATGTTGCCGTTAATAATATTTGAGTTATATGCATCAATTACAGTACTCAAATATAATTTGCCTGATCTGCTAATCACATCCGTTGTAGGGGGGACAAAACCTTTTGATCTCATTTTATTACTAATCACTTCATTGTATTCAACTCTCTTTGATTCGTAGAATTTTTGAGTTGTTAAGTTTAAATCAAGTAATCTTCTTAAAATAACTTCTTTACTTACACTAAATTTTATAGATAAATCTAGAATAACTCGATTATCCCATTCATAACTTTTGTTAGATTTAACTAAGTCATCATTTACAAGGAATTTCTCGGGAACCAATGTTAATCCAGCAATTTTATTACAAAACACCTCATCTTTTGAGTATCCATTTGACATAAATTTAAATTGTGAAATATCGCAAATACTATTAGTGTGTAAAATCAAGTGTGTAAGTTCGTGGACTAATGTAAAAGCTCTTGCAGAATAACTATCTTTTCTATTTACCAAAACAATAGGTAAGGGATATTTTGCTATAGCCATTCCTCTCATTTCATCAACTGAAACTGAGGAAGTTTGCATGACAAGAATACCTAAGTTTTCAAAACTATTTCGTAAAAAATTAAAAAGTTTTCTAGCTTCTTTAAATTCAGTTTGAACATTTATAGTCAAACCAAGTATTTCTCTTAGATTTTTCGAGTTTTCTGAAGTAGAATTTTTTAAGTTAATTTTAAAGTTAAATTCATTTATTTCAGAATGTAATTCTGAATATAATTCAAGCATTATCTCTCTTTTTTCCAAAGCATCAAATAACTCGAAGTTCAAATTTGAAGAATATTTAGATTTAGATTTTGTTACTAAACATCTATAATCTTTTATTTTGGGGATAGTAATTTCGGGTGGCTTATCCAAATAAAAGACTGCAAAGGGCAGGTTTAGCTTTTTTGAGATTTTCCTTAACTGAAGAACTGTGGGCAATTTATTACCATTTTCCCATGCAATTATGCTTTCTTCTTTAACTCCGACGTATTTTGCTAGTTCTTCTACAGGCAAATTCATTAACTTTCTTGCCCATGTGAGTAATTCTGATTTAATAAGTGCTTTTACGTTTGCCATAATAAATCCATATAAAATTTCCTATAATGGTTTGCCACTGCCACGAGCCTTCAGCAATCACAAACTCAGAAAAACCTGCTGTTTGATTCAGAGGAATCAAACAAAACTGAGCATATAGCTGGCTTGTGGAGTGGTTTGTTAGCTGTAAAAACTTTAATCATTGCTCTTATTTTATTTTTTTTGAGTTTTAAGAAAATTTTCAATTGCTTTAATTCTATCTTGTCTATTTCGTTCAACTTCAATTTGATAACGATTACTAAGTGGTTATATTAGAATTTGATAGTCTTTCCAACTAATTTTATCGTAATGCTTATTTTCGCTGTTCATTTTAATATCTGAGGCAATATCAACCATTGCTCCGTTTACACATAACCGACCAAAATAACGAACCACCCAATTATTCTTGTTATCTACAAATGGTTCAATTATGTTATCCTTGAAAATATTTTTTACCTTATAGAAATCTTTTGTGTGAACAATAATGTCAATATCGTGTGGTTCAATTTTAACACCCCGAATTATTTTACTTACACTTCCAATTACATACCATTCGATATTGTGTTTTAAGAATTTCTCTGAAATATTGAGTAATGAAATTTGCCAGTCAAAAATTCCTTCGAACATTGTAGGAGCTAATTTCCTAAAATTTGCTGATAGATTTTTTTTATCCTCGTTAGCATTTTCCAAATCTTTTGGATATTCTTTAATAAATAAAGTATCTGATTTATGGAACCAAGCTTGTAGTAGATTTTTTTCGTATTCTGGTTCTACTTTTTCAGCACAAAAAACAAATTTTAAATCAGTTTCGTAACAATAGCATTTCATATAATTAACCCCTTTATATTTATCCTTCGTCTATACTTTTTTACAGCTAACGTCCCGCGAGTACCCGAAGTTGGCGACCAACGGGAGCCAATTTGGGCGGAGCGAAGCGCAGCCGGGTACTCGCTGTTATATGACGTGCCACACCATTCTTTACCAAAACATTCTATGTCTCGGAAATCTTGATTTCCAGCTTATCCCTATAGATGAACAAATATTTTCAAAAATAGTCAATATTTCACTTCGAGTAGCATCGAACCAAATCGATAGCTCTTGATTATGAAAACAATAGAATTGTCTACCGGAATGTTCATTTCCAAGATGGATTTCATTATTTTTAAGGGCTAATGAATACCGTTCTCTAATCGCCCTTAAAAGATTTAAAATTACATCTATTTGGTTTCGTAACTCAACACTTTCTAAGAAAGCTTTTCCCTGTGACTTATTCAATATTGTTCCATCTCTTGAACGTAATGTCCCGGTGTTTAGAGCAATTATTGTATCTTCAATAGCCTTATCAAAGGCTTCCATTGACCCTTCTTGACGGAATGGGTCTTGAAAGGCTGGTCTATCAAAGCATTGTGCAAAATTCTGAATTATATTTTTATCTTCACTTTTTGCAATTAAATTTTTATTTTGAATTTCTAATAGCGCTGCCTGCTCTGACAATTTTTTCCACTCATTAAGAATATCAGCAGAATAATGCTTTTCATCATTATCAATCAATTTTGCACAATTTTGGCACAACCAAATACCATTTTCGATTGATTTGCGTTCATCAGAAGATTGTTTCTCAATATACCTAGGGCCACCTCTTGATGCAGCACATATATGAGCAGCTACTCCTATGTTGATTGATTTTTCAACATCATCTTGGGGACCACTAGTCAATTTTCTACAATTTGGATTCGAACACCGGAATCCAACTCTTTTCGCTAAGGTTTCTTTTGTTTTGTTATCAAAATCATCTCTCATATATTTATCCTCTGGTGTGGCATGTCATATAACATTTCGCTCCCCGTCAATTTGTCGCGAACACTTCCAGATTTGGGGTTGTATACGACAAAATGTCGTGGATATCATATTTAGATTACTATTTATTTTTCTCATCATTTTCTAATTTTAAATTATCCAACGGGCTGATAATTCGATTTTTTGCCACATTTGTCACATGTGCATAGATTTCAGTCGTTCTACTGCTTTTATGTCCTAATAATTCTTGTATGTATCTCAAATCAGTTCCATGCTCGAGCAAGTGGGTAGCAAAAGAATGTCTTAAAGTATGAACAGTGTAATTCTTTTTAATGCCGGCTATTTTTAGATTGGTTTTTAGGATTTTCTGCACAGATTTGGCAGAATATTTTCTCCCTTTAGCCGTACTTTCAAATAACCATGTTTGAGGTTTATAGATTTTGCAATACTCGCGTAAATGGTTCAAACATATATTCCCAAAAATCCTTGTCCTGTGTTTTCCTCCTTTTCCATTTTTTATTTGTAGTACCATTCTATCGCTGTCAATATCTTCAAAGTTCGCTAAGAAATACTTGATGAAATGCAGATACATCCTCTTTGTATTCTCTGCGTATTTGTTCAATACAAGTTCTTTCTCTGCTTCTTTTACTAAATCCATAATTTATTACCTTTTTTAAACTTAGTCAATTCCATTATCAGATTATTTTTTGTCATAACTTTTATTCATTATCATCTAAGCTTTAGGTTACTATATTGGCTTCTTCATCGTTTGCCTGTTACCATCATCACTTTTTTTACCCAAAATTGACCTCCTTTTTCCATTATATAATCTCCTATTATACAATCACTTATATTGAAAATTTTCCAGCTACTTTTCCCGACCAGATACAGCTTCGCCTCGTGACTTGCACATTTTTTTAAAATTCCTGCTGTGATCTTCCCAAAAAAATGCGAAGACGAGATTGAACGACTACTATTAATTTCAAAAATATCTGTCAAATGATTTTTTCTGAACTCAATCACCCTATTAAGCAGCATCTCTACTATCTCTGCTTGGCAGCTCATCCTTCTACCTCTGCTATGCGCAGCACATTATCCTGCCTGTGAGCGAAATTTTCCAGTTTGAGCATCTTTTTCAGGCTTTTCGGCATAACCATCAGATCATTTCCGACCATCTGATACTCACAATCTCCCACCTTCCTCGCCTGATACCAGATAAAACATTTATTATTCGCCGCTTTCCAGATGAATTGGGCAGAATCCGATACCAATAAGGCGGGGCGGAGTTTGTTATCTTTCAAATTGCCATAGTCCTGCAATAGATAAGTCGAAGTGGTGGGAGGATGATAGATGAGCACATGCTTCCCGATCCAACTAAAATGGTCTCCAACCTCGTGGGCAATATGCACTCCACGGTCTATCAGTTTATAGCCTTCTCCGACTGTACTCCAGAAAACATTACTCTCTCCGCTTAGTACTTGAGGAAGATAAAAATTGTCCGCCTCTGCTTGTTTTATAGAAGGCAATATAAGGGTGGTATTCCTATCAGGCAGATAGATAATTATATCATCATCATTGTATATAGCTACTGAATCAGCGCCGAGATTTTCATAATTACAGAATAACTCGTATTTATTATCATCTTTCTTATAATAGACAAATTCATCTTTACCCGCCAATTGATGCGCCTTGTAAAAAGTGTATAGCTCTGCATTTTGATAGTAAGGCAGCAGATAGATCCCGGCTAAATCATTCAAATAAATGATTAGATGCTCATTACAGTAACTTCCCTTATTCTCCAAAGTTATAGTTTCTGCACCTTGTAGCATAAAAAAACCATCTTTCACCCTAACCCAGCTAATACTGTCCGGTTCGGTTACCGGTACTGCTAAAAAGAGTGTATCATCGGGAGAATCGCTATAATCCTGCAAAAGAAATGCTTCATCATTATAGGCAACGATAAAAAGTGTGTCTAACCAATAAGAATCTGTTTGCGTATTTATATTCAAACCTTGTTCATAAAAGTAGAAACCATCTCCTTGTTTAGACCAAAACAGCTCATTGCCATCTCCTGCATAAGCAGCTTCATGTTCTTCATTATCAGAAATATTGGCATAGTTCAACAAAAGGTAGTTCTTATCCAACCGATTAAGGTAGATCAAAAGGCTATCGCCCACCCAGCTACAGGGGATTTCACCATCGATAACTTTACCGTTTATCTTCACATAAAAAAAATCCCCTTCTTTATACCAAGTCACTTTTGTGGGTTTATTCTTTTTAGATAGAATAGACATTGTGTCCTCCTCCCGATATATAGACTTTTCTCTGATATCTCACTTGTAGAATCATCAAACACCTACCTCCCTTTCCCTATTGATTATATCTTTTTTTTATAATAAAACCTGTCAAGAAAAGAGATGAGTAAGTTAACAAGAAGTAACTTTTTACACACTCATAATCTGCTTTGAACTAACTATTAAGGGGTAGCGTTACCGCTTTGGTACTAATACTCTAACATATATGAAAAATAGGCAGATAAAACTCTTTGGAGATACTACTACCTCTTCCTTGAGGAACCCAATCTCTTTTTCATAATTCCATATAATCGGCTCCCCATCTCTGCCACATATTCATTTTTGTCATTAGACCAGTCTGTTATCGTCTGCTGGGTAAGTATAGCCAGTTCATTATTGGAAATGTTTGTCCCTTTGTTAAAAATAGAGTTGACTATTTTTTTCATCACTATCCATATTGTGGTAATGATCTTTTCCTCACCTAAGGCAATCCAGTGGTGCAGATGCGGATAAACAACGATCGGGTTTTCCCGCAAAGCTTGTGTGAGTATTTGAGTTATTTTCTTATGCAATTCTACATCTTCTTTATGAATTAGTTTACCGACAAAGTAGATAACCGTTTCCGCGTCCGATTTTGTAATATTTTCCAGACCATAGATAGATAAATACTGTTTTTGTGGATCATCGGAATCCACCCATTTCTTCATCTTCTCTTTCATCTTCTCGGGATATAGTTTCCAAAGTTCTTTGATCATGCTCTCAGCTTCCCAGCGTATAATGTCATAAGTTTCTTCGAGCAAGTTCAGGATTTTATCAAAATCATCTTTATAGATTTCATAGAAGAAAAAAAGTGCTGTTGCTCTGATCCCGTACATCCGATGCTTGATCATCTCTTCTGCGATTGGTTCGATCTTGCTCAGCTCATGATAATTTGCCAATCCTTTACCGACATACTCACGAATAAAGTAATTTTGTGTGTTGGATAGTTCCATGAGCTTCTTTTTTGCTTTCTCTACTTTGCCTTTATCCAGCCAGGAGAAGATATCGTGTAGATAAGAATCGATTTCTTTTTTGGTTTCATAGTCTAATTTGCCGATTTTTTTTAACATTTTCCTTCCCTTCCGTTGCTTATTTTGCCCAAAGCATAGCATGCACAAATGGAAATATCGCACATACTAACTAAATCTGTGTTCTATACTGTAACTTTGGTCAAAAATTACAGAAGTTTATTTCCCAGTCAACACTTTTTTATCTTAGTATGAGCAGTTTAGAAACTTCCACCTATCTTGATACTGCAAGATTCCATTGGAAGATGGGAGGTTATGTGGATAGGAGGATTGGTTTGGAGAGAAAGCACCAAATATCAAACAAATTCCAAATTCCAAGCGCCAAATCCCAAATAAACCCCAAATCTCAATGTCCGAAACGAAATAGTGAAAGTGAAGCAGTGTTGAGTGAGGAGTTATGAGTTTTTGAGAAGAGCAGGAAGAAAAAAAATTAGCTAAAAGCTAAAAGAGATAGCTGATAGGTAATACGGAAATGGAAAAGTGACAAGTAACGAGTAACGAGGAAATCTAAATTACCGAAACGTAATTTCTGCGAAGCAGAAAAAAATGTTGTAATAGTCACCCTGAGTGATTCCGACTTGTCGAAATTGTATCGAAGGGTGACAAGTAAAACACCAAACTCTCTAACTTCACACTTCGATACGTCCCGCACCTACTTTCTTTTTTCTTAGTTGATATAGCTGGGAAAGTAGGTGCAGGACTACTCAGTGTGACAAATATCAGATCGCTCAACCCTAAACTGCATCCTTGTCCTCCGTAGCCTCGGCGAAGGAGGATTGCTTCTCTTCCAATAAAATTCCATGTGTATCAGCGAATAGTATCATCAATTCATCTCTTTCTGTTTTTCCGAAGACAAAATGATATCTTGTCCTACGCTCCATGCTTTTTGCTAAAAAAATTCCGTGAGTGCAGCGTACAAATTCCTATAAGATCCTATCAATACCTTCTTTCTAAACCTTCAACCCTAAACTCTAAACTACATTAACCATTATCCATTGTTCATTCACAATAGAAGTACTCTGCCTACTGTCTCCTGTATTCTGATCTCTAAACTTCTAAACATCTCCCTTGCCTTCTAAGCCCCCCAAAGCATCAGCGAAGGGGGGCGAAGAACGTATTACATATCACTTAATAAGCACCATGCGCTTAACTTCGTCATATACTCCTGTCTTCATCCGATAGAAGAAAACGCCGCTGCCAACTTTCTGAGCTTTATTATCCCTGCCATCCCAGACAACGTTATGATGCCCGGCTGGATATTCTGAATTAACTAAAGTTTGTACCTTTTGTCCGTGTATATTGAAAATTTCGATTTTTACTCTACTCCCTGCAGCAAGAGAAAAGGAAATATTGGTCTCCGGATTGAAGGGATTGGGGTAGTTGCCTATGAGTTCGGTGGCTGAGACTATCGGATCATCCGCATTTACACCTTCATAGGTAAATTCAAGCTCTGCTATCTCAGATTCGCCGATATCGAATACAGCTGCTACACCCGCAATGTATGTCTCTCCATTGACCAGTTCCTCAAACTGATACTCAGTCTCCTCTGTAGTTGCCACTTGCACATCATTCAGATACACATTATATTCCAGCAGTGTTATGCGCTCATAGTCCGGTTCATCCCAGGAAAAAAGTGCGGTCTCGCTGTTTATAGCAAGTTCCGTCGGCATCGGAAGCGGAAGAACTTCCAAAGAGACCGGAACTACTATGGATTCACCATCAAAATTGATGACAATATTCCCATTATACATATCCGGATCCAAATCTGCCGCAGAAAATTCGATATCGATAGTAAAAATCTCACCTGCCGGTATAGTACCTGCCATCGGTTCTGCCTCTATCCAATTCTCATCGATTTCCAAAGCAAAATCCACTGCTCCACTACCCTCATTGGATAAGGTTAGATCTGTCGTTGTTGTTTCGTTCTTATACAAAGTAATATCAAACGATTGCGGTTCAACAATAATGGATGGTGGTTCGGAAGTTTGTTCAAAAACTCCGTCATGACGAATATTGCAGCCGTCGATTATCATATAGGCAAGATCTTCGTTATATTCCACATCGGTACTCCAGAGATACAATTCCACTATCCAGGAAGTAAATCCGGTAGCTGCCCCTGCCATCTCTATATTGCCATCACCGGTAAAATCGCCGAATACAGGAGTGGTCTGCATAGTAACCGAGTCCCAGCCTGTTCCGCAAGGAAGGGGCCAATCCTCATTATGAGTACCATCATGATTATAACAATCATAACCGTAGGCAAATAGATTGGAGCTGATGATCAGATTGACATTATCATCGCCGGTAATATCCGCTATACCGATCTGAGTATAGATAGCATCGGTAGGACCTGCCGGGAAACCGGTGAGCATATCACCATCTTTGTCCCAAGCGTAAATATAGTTAGCAGGATCGGTAGAGCTTACTTGGTCACCGACTACTACATCCCATTCACCGTCGTTATTCACATCAGCAATGGAGACAGTAGCAAAGATCCAATGATCTGTATCCTGAGGCCATCCGTCCAGATCACTACCATCATATTTGACTACAAATACTCTGCCACCGTTATCATGACAACCACCATAAACGATTTCCAGATAGCCGTCTCCATCCAGATCTACCAATACAGGCGAGGAGTATGAGTAGGTTACACCGGGCATACTGACGGGAAAACCGTCCAATACATTCCCCTGATTGTCGAAAACATAGAGAGATTCATAAGATAGCGCTACCACTTCGTTGTTTCCATCTCCGGTGATATCGCCGCTGGATATGCCGGCACCGGGGATAGTATCCAAAGCCTGAGGCCAACCATCAACTACAGATCCGGTTCCATCATAGACATAAGCCCAGCCATCGGGATGATTTCTTACATTCACCAGAATCTCCAAAGCTCCATCGCCGGTTATATCTGCCAGACAAGCGTTCATCGTTCCACCACCTGCTTGCGTTATCGGAAATCCATCTACCGGTGTTCCATCCATATGATAAGCATAGAGTTCACCCTCGTTGCCAGTCGTGTTATTTCTGCTGGTAGCCACGATTTCATTGTTCCCATCTCCGGTAATATCACCTACTGCCGGTGAACCCCAGACATAATATCCCAGATTGACCGGCCAATTCGGAACCGCACTTCCGTCTGTCTTCAAAGCTACGATCTTGGTACCTACACCGAAAATCACTTCCATCTCACCATCTCCGTCCATATCAAAATAAACAGCTCCATTCAGCACATTTGAATTTGAATATGATACCGGGAAACCATCCATAACCGATGGCAATTCGCGATTGGTCATAAATGAAGGTAAGAAACCGGTTTGCTCTGATTCGATGCGAACATATCCTGCCATGTCAGGTACTAATGCTTTGCTTTGAAATTCTACCTTCAAATCTGATATGTGTACTCGGGAAAATAATGGTAATGCAACCATCACTATAATAAATAAAATAAAAATACGCTTTGTTTTCATCTTTTTCCTCCTGTTTATTATCTATGTTCGACAATGCTATATGATTCTATAATTTGTCAAATTAAAGATAGAAAAAAACGGGCTTGACAGAAAACAACGATATTAAACACTTGTTTAAAATGGCTGATCAATAATGTGGTTCAGTTAGTATGGAGAAAAAGGGGCATAAATGAGCAGAGAAGAGGTTAAGAATAAGATACTTTTAGCAACAATTGATTGCATAGAAGAATATGGATTAGCAAAAGTTACTATCCGGAAGATATCACAACTAGCGGGAGTTAATGTGGCTATGATAAATTATTACTTTGGTAGTAAAGATAAGTTGATTGAAAAGGCAATGCAGGCTACTTTACAAGAAGGATTTAGTAATAATCTGGAAGATTATAGCACACAATGGGAAACTGACACTATAACTGCTTTGAAGGGATTTCTGTATGATACATTGTCCGGAATGATGAACTATCCTAATATTACTAAAAGCCATTTATATGAGGTTATGATTAATAACAACTATAATTGTTTGTCTGTTATGGAGTTGAACAATTTTTTAGATAAGCTTTACGATTTAACAAAAGAAATAGTAATTGGTAAAGATGAGAGGGAAAAAAGGAGAGCTGTTGTCCAAATGTTCTCGGCTGTCTTTTTGATCGGTTTGATACCGTATATATTTAACACTTATCTGGGCTATGATATTGAAGATAAAAACGAAAGAAAGCTTTTTATAGATACGCTGGTCAGTAAATTTACAAATCAATTATAAAGTGAGGTAAAAATGAGAAAAACTATCTTTTTTTTATTGTTGGCAGGTTTCATCCAATTAAATGGACAAACAAACGGTTCATTAGCCGGGAGAGTATATGAAGCAGAAACAAAAAAAGAAATTGAAAATGCAACCGTACTTATCCCGGATTTAGAAAGAGCTACCTACACAGATGAAAATGGAGCATTTTTTCTAAAAGACATCATCCCTGGAATCTATCATATAACAATCAAGCGAATAGGATATCAATCTACGATCAAAACCGATATAGTCATACGCCCCAACAAGATTACTTTCCATAATGTAGAACTCAAAAGGAAGGTGCTAGATTTGGAGGGTATTTCTGTAAGAGATGAAGTTTTATTTATTGATGAAGATAGTGGAAGTAATCCTATCACCTATTCTGGCGAAGAAGTTCGTAGAGCACCAGGATCTGGTGGTGACATAAGCAGAATTTTGATGTCTTTGCCGAGTATAGCCAAAGTAAACGATGAAAGCAATAATCTGATCGTTAGAGGAGGCAATCCTTTTGAAAATACATTTTATATAGATGGCATCGAAGTTCCAAATATCAACCATTTCCCACATCAGGGTAGTTCTGGTGGTCCTATCGGTGCTTTAAATGTCGATTTGATCAAAGATGTTTCCTTTTATGCCGGTGGGTTTTGTGTAAAATATGGGGACAAACTATCATCTGTGATGGATATCTCCTTTCGAGAGGGTAATAGGAGAAGATTTGAAAGTCAACTCGAGCTTAGTTTTATAGGTTTCGGTGGTGTGATCGAAGGTCCTATAATAAAAGATAGAAGCACTTTCTTATTCTCTTTGCGCAGAAGCTATCTCGATTTTGTGGTAGATTGGTTTGATGTGGGAACTTCAGTAACACCAAGATATGGGAACATGCAGACAAAATTCACTTATGAAATCAATCCAAAAAATAAGTTGATTTTTTTGGGTATATGGGCTGATGATCATAACACCCCCGATAGAGAGACAGCATTAGATAATCAAATGACCCATTATGGTAACCAAGATTTGTATCAGGGAACTATCGGTCTAAACTGGCGATCGGTAATCAGCAGTAAAACATTCTCTAATACAGTACTATCTTATACCGGCATGCTTTTCGATGAAGATTGGCATGAAACATCGACTCAAAACTATAGTATCCGTAATCGCTCATTTGAACAGAAGTGGATGTTGAGAAATGTGACACAAACGCAAATAACGAATAACTACTATATAGAATATGGATTTGATAGTGAGTTGCTGAGATATAGTTACGATAATTTTTATGGAGAAACGACGAATATAAGTGGTGATATTATACCTGAGTTTACCTTATCCGATACTTTGATATCATACAAAGGGGGGATATTTCTCAACCAAAATCTGAAAGTTTTACCGCAATTAACCTTTAATCTTGGAATCAGAACAGATTATTTTGATTATAATAAAAACACAACATTCTCTCCCAGATTATCTTTGACTTATGATTGGGACAAAAAAACCAAAATTCGTAGTTCTACAGGTTTGTACCATCAAAATCTACAATTATTATTATCACAATCGGAATCTAATAAGAAACTTCGTGACCCTAAAGCTATACACTATATCATTGGTATAGATAGATTGTTGGGACAAGATACTAAATTAACTCTAGAATTATATAAAAAAAGATATTACCATTTCCCGATGGATAACTCCCAACCGGCGATATTTGTAATAGACGACGACATGTTTCAATTCTATGATGACTTAGTTGATGAAGGAAAGGCACTTAGCAGAGGAATAGAAATTATTGCTCAAAAGAAATTGATGCATCGTTTGTACGGTTTAATCAGTGCAACTTATTTTAAATCGCAATATAAAGGGTTGGATGGTAGATGGCGGGATAGAGGTTATGATAACAGATTTGCTATGAGTATAGAAGGTGGTTTTAAACCAGATCATTACCAAGATTTTAGTATAAGATGGATCTATGCTGGAGGCGTGCCATATACACCCTATGACTTGGAGTTATCAACTAAATTCAATCGCCTTATTTATGATACCGAAAGAATTAATGAAAAGAGATTCCCCGATTATCATTCCCTCAATATCAGATACGATCGGCGAATATTCTTCGACAGATCTAGTCTCACTTTTTTCATAAGTGTCTGGAATTTATATGATCGCAAAAACATTGCAGAATATTATTGGAATTCTGTAGAACAAAAAGTGGATGTGATCTATCAATGGAGAATACTCCCTGTATTTGGAATCGAATATGAGTTTTAAAATTCGTGAATAAATTTGAATGTTTTATATTAACAAGCAGGGCGGTTTTATACCACCCTGCTAGTGTATAGAGCTATTTCAGCAGCACCATTCGCTTAACTTCAACATACTCTTCTGTCTTCATCTGATAGAAAAACACACCGCTGCCTACTTGCTGACCTTTATTATCTCTGCCATCCCAGACAACGTTATGATGCCCGGCTGGATATTCTGAATTAACTAAAGTTTGAACCTTTTGTCCGTGTATATTGAAAATCTCGATTTTCACTCTACTCCCTGCAGCAAGAGAAAAGGAAATATTGGTCTCCGGATTGAAGGGGTTAGGGTAGTTGCCTATGAGTTTGGTGGCTGAAACTAGCGGATCATCCGCACTTACACCTTCATAGGTAAATTCAAGCTCTGCTATCTCAGATTCGCCGATGTCATATACTGCCGAGACTCCGGCTGTGTAGCTTTCGCCATTTACCAAATTCTCCAAAATGTAGCCTGTCCCTTGAGAAGTCTCTACAAAATCGTCATCCAAATAGACTGCATAATGCAGCAACTCCATGCCGCTATGCTCGGGTTCATCCCAGGTAAAAAGACCGGAATTAGTATCCACGTGTAGATTTATTGGTAGTGGGGGTATCATCTCGGTTGCAGATATCACCACATCATCAATGCACCAATGATTGAGATTATAAGAATCTCCGTCAAACATCCAAGCTATGTATAGCGTTTCAGCACCGACATTTGTCTGAGTGATAATATTATCTTGTTGTGGACCGAAATCGGTTGCCGCAAAAGACTGAATCGTAGTCCAATTTTCACCATCCGTAGATGTCTGCAATGCCAAAGTATAATCGCCGAGCAGATCATTGTTGAGCTGTCTGAATTCTATACTGATCTCGAGGTATTCGGTCGTGTCGAGTGGAGGAGTGATCAGTCTTTGTGTAGCGACAGTTGCCGGTGAGAAGAAAAACATAGCTTCCGGCTCTTCCCCGCCGGCATGATTGGTATTGCTTTGTTCCCAATTGATATTCACACCGGTGGTTGTAACATCCCACCCTTGAGGAGGCCAAATACCGGCAAAATCTTCAGACAACAAAATGATCGGATCTCTGTTTTCTGTATCTGATAATACATCTATTCTGGCAATAAGCTGCATACTTGCCAATAGGCATATAATTATAATGAAATATCTCATTTTTATCCCCTATTTTCTTTTATATTCATATCTATAAGTTTGGGAACTGTTGTCAATGAAATTTGTCAGTGATTTTGAACCTTCTTTGAAATATATCTCAACATCCGACCTATTTGCTTGACACAATAACAAACTGAAATTATCTTAAAATTCATAGATAGATATGTAAAAAGGGGAAATCGGATGAGAGATTCTACTAAAGAGTATCAGCTTGAAGCCAGTACCGAATCGATATTAGAAAGCATCTCAGACGGGGTATTTACTGTAGATCTAAATTGGAGAGTTACTTTTTTCAATCGTGCAGCAGAAAAGATCACCGGCATATCTCGTCAAAAAGCTGTGGGTAAATACTGTTCTGAAGTTTTTAGATCGAGTATGTGTGAAAAAGAATGTGCTCTCAGAAAAACCATGAACTCCGGCAAACCAATTATCAATAAATCTTGCTTTTTTCTCGATGCTGAAGGTAATCGTAAACCGATAAGTATTTCTACGGCTCTATTGAGAAATAGCAAAGGTGAGATCATCGGTGGTGCCGAAACCTTCCGCGATCTTACCGAACTCGATTATCTAAGACGTGAACTAAAAGGAAAATATAAAATTGGTGATATTATCAGTCATAGTAAGTTCATGAAACCGATTTTTGATCTACTGCCGGCATTGGCATCCAGCTCTTCTACCATTCTGATTCAAGGTGAGTCAGGAACCGGTAAAGAACTATTAGCCCGAGCCGTTCATGGCATGAGTGAACGCTCTGCTAAGCCTTTCGTAGCGGTAAACTGTGCTGCATTACCGGATTCTTTGCTAGAATCAGAACTATTTGGTTACAAAAAAGGTGCATTTACAGGAGCTGATCGCGATAAACCCGGCAGATTCGCCATTGCGGAAGATGGCACCCTATTCTTAGATGAAATTGCAGATATCAGCCCAGCTTTGCAAGTTAAACTGTTGAGAGTATTACAAGATCAAATTTATGAACCTTTAGGATCTGTTAGATCTGAGAAGAATCGTGCCCGCATTATAGTAGCTACAAATAAGAATCTTTCTGAACTTGTCGAGCAGGATCAATTTAGATTGGACCTTTTCTATCGGATCAATATCTTTACTTTAGAAATTCCTCCACTTAGAGATAGAAAAGAAGATATACCCCTTTTACTCGATCATTTTATTGAAAAATTTAATCATCTCCAAAATAAAAATATCAAAGGTTTTTCTCCGGAAGTATATTCATTGCTAATGGCACATGATTGGCCCGGCAATGTAAGAGAACTGGAGAATGCTGTCGAACATGCCTATGTTTTGTGCCAGCAGGACATTATACAACCAAAGCATCTCCCCACGAAGTTTCAAGCAAAACTGCCAGCCAATTTCGAGTGCGCAGACCTGAAATCTACTAAATTGCTAGCCGAAAGACAAGCTATCATCGCTGCTCTCAAAAACTCGAATTATAACCGAAAAGCTGCTGCTGAAAAACTGGGAATCAACAAAGCAACTTTATTTAGAAAATTGAAAACTCATAATCTCGACTTGCCCGATGTCGACGGACGTTCAAACCCAACAAAATAGCATTGCATTAGTACCACTCTACTAATTCTTTCAGTCGCAATAATGCATCTTTATAGCTAAGTATCTGCAGAGATTTTACTCAACGAACATATAGGCTAAATCTCATAATTTAATGTATTTATAGATAGTATTCTCAGAATATATTTTTTTGGCACACTAATTGCAATATATGATAACGAAAGGAGTAGAAAATGAAGGCAGTATTTACGGTATGGAATGGGAGAATCGCCCCGGTATTTGATGTGGCTGGTAGATTTGAAATAGTCTATACTGCCGAAAATGGTATTATATCGAAAGAAACTGTCATGCTGCCCACCTGCTCCTTTATAGAAAAAGCATCTTTTTTGATTGATAATGGCATATCGGATTTGGTATGCGGCGCGATATCCAAACAGGCGCAGTATTATCTTACTACTCAGGATATTACAGTGTATGCTTATGTAGCAGGAGATATAGATGAGATCATATTGTTATGGCAGAAGGGAGAGCTTTGGAGGAAAACATATACCATGCCCGGATGTCATAAACACAGACATGGTCACGGACGAAAACGTGATCGGCATATTATGAGAGAATAAAAGAATAGAAGGAGGTAAATTATGCCACGAGGAGACAGAACAGGTCCCGACGGAATGGGACCGATGACAGGTAGAAGTGCAGGATTTTGTGCTGGTTATGACAGACCCGGCTTTACCAATCCCGGTTATGGTGGATTTGGTAGAGGAAGAGGTGGCGGTCGAGGTCTTGGTTGGAGGTTCTGGCTGAAGGCTGCCGGTGTTTTGGGTTCTGTCGGATATGGACTTTGGAACAGCTTTCGTCCCAATATATCAAAAGACGAAGAAAAAGAGATGCTGAAACAGGAAGCTGAAGGTCTGAAGAAAAATCTCGAAGCACTAAACAATCGGCTGAAAGATCTTGAAAAGGAATAAGTTGAATTAGATTAGGGAGGGATGTCCAATCACATACCCTCCCAATTATCATACTGGAAAGGAGATTTAATATGAAAATAGCAATATCAACAAAAGGAGATCGCTTAGATTCACCTTTGGATAATAGATTCGGAAGAGCTCATAAGTTTATCATTTATAATACAGAAAAAGAGAATTATGAAGTAATCGATAACTCCCAGTTAAATGCTGCTCATGGAGCCGGAGTACAAACAGCGCAAAATTTAGCCAAAATGAATGTTGATGTTATTATCAGTGGTAATTGCGGTCCCAAAGCGATGCAAATTCTACAAGCATCCGATATAATAATTTACAAATCTGTTGCTGATACGGTGGAAAATGCCATAAATCAACTGCGCGAAGGCAAATTGCATGAAATGCATAGTGCTAGTGTAAACAGTCATTCCCAATTCTAAGAAAAGAAAGAATAATTATCTATGAAAATAGCAATAGCTTCCGGAAAAGGTGGAACAGGCAAGACACTTGTATCGGTAGCATTGGCTCTATCAGCTCCCAAACCGGTAAGACTAATTGATTGCGATGTAGAGGAACCCAATGCTGCCTTATTCATCAAACCGCAATTTAATAATGAGCAAGATATTACAATATTAGTTCCTGAAGTTAACATGGATAAATGTGATAATTGTGGGAAATGTAACCAAATATGTCAATTCAATGCCATCATAACTATATCCGAAAAAACTATGGTCTTTGAAAACCTATGTCATAGTTGCGGTGGCTGCTATCTTGTCTGTCCTCAAGCTGCAATCTCCGAGATACCCAAAACAATCGGTAAAATCAAATTGGGAAGTGGGAACGGTATTGATTTTGTGCAAGGGGAGCTGAATGTAGGTGAATCTGTGGCAATACCTGCGATAAAAGCAGCCAAACGGTTTGGAAAAGAAGATAAAATCAATATCTTGGATAGCCCGCCCGGTACTGCCTGTCCAATGATAGAAACCGTTAAAGATGCAGATTATGTACTTCTGGTAACCGATCCTACACCTTTTGGTGTAAACGATTTCAAACTTGCAGCTGAGGCAGTAACTAACCTCGATTTACCCTTTGGTGTGCTGATCAATCGTGCTGATCTCGGAGACACAAGTTTGGATAAATACTGTGAAACAAACCGGATCCCGATCCATCTGAAGATTGATAATGATCGCCTTATCGCCGAAGCTTATGCCATAGGTGATACCCTGTTCGATGTCAAACCGGGGTATGAGATATCTTTTCGAAAACTTTGGAAGGATATTCAACTTCACTTAACGGATAAAAAATGAAAGAGCTGACAATAATAAGTGGCAAAGGTGGAACTGGTAAGACCAGCATAACTGCGGCTTTTTCAATGCTTGCTGAGAGTAGTGTTACTGCTGATTGTGATGTAGATGCTGCCGATCTATTTTTGCTGATGCATCCACAGAAAAGAGAAAAAGAAAATTTCCAAAGTGGCAATGAAGCTATCATAAGTGAAAAAGACTGCATAAACTGCGGAAAATGTGAAGAATTATGTCGTTTTGATGCTATCGTTGCCTTGGAAAGACGCAGGGAAGTTAATCCAATGAATTGCGAAGGTTGCGGAGTTTGCGTTCATTTTTGTCCGGTAAAAGCCATAGATTTTCCAAAACGAACTTGTGGCGAGATTTATATCTCAGATACAGATTACGGAACTTTAGTCCATGCCAAGCTGGCAGTCGGTGGTGAGAACTCGGGGAAATTGGTTGCCTATGTGCGGGTAAAATCAAAACAAATAGCAGAAAGAGAAAATGCTGAGCTGATATTAACTGATGGTCCTCCAGGAATCGGTTGTCCGGTAATTGCATCCATAACAGGCACTGACGCTGTGATCATTGTTACAGAACCCACCTTATCAGCTCAGCATGATTTAGATAGGATTGTCGCTCTGAGCAAGCATTTTGAGACCCCATATTATGTTATTGTAAACAAATGGGATATCAACAGGAAAATAACTGCCGAGATAAGTAGTAAGTGCAAACATGATTCACTTCTGGGATATATTTCTTATGATATGGAATTTACAAATGCTCAGCTTGTTGGCAAAAGTGTCATGGAATATAAAAAAGGAATCGCATATAAGGAGATAAACGATATATGGCAAAAATTGAAAGAGAGAATATGAAACATTCAAAAAATGAAAGTAATCAGATTAAAGATTTCGCTGAAGAAAGCCCCCATCAGATAGGAAAGAAGATAATAGTTCTATCCGGTAAAGGTGGAGTAGGAAAAAGTACGGTCTCCGTCAATTTAGCATTGGCTCTAAGCTTGAAAGGTTTCAAAGTCGGACTTTTGGATATAGATCTTCACGGTCCAAGTATCCCAACCATGTTGGGAATAGTTTCGCAGAGGATCACTAGCAAAGATAAGAGGCTTGAACCTATCCGCATTGGTAATATGAAAGTTATGTCTATAGGCTTATTGCTAGAACGTTCAGATAGTGCGATAATATGGCGTGGTCCTCTCAAAGGAAAAATGATAGAGCAATTTGTGAGAGATACTAATTGGGGAGAATTAGATTATCTCATAGCAGATTGTCCTCCGGGAACAGGAGATGAGCTGATAACGATAACCCGAGCGATGGATAATACAAATGGTGCTGTGATTGTTTCTACTCCCCAAATAGTCTCTTCGGTAGATGTGAGTAAATCTATTACTTTCTGTACTCAGCTCAACATTCCAATAATCGGTCTTATAGAAAACATGAGCTCTTTCAGATGTCCGAATTGCAATACCGAGCTCAATATCTTCGCTCAAGGTGGTGGGAAAAAAATTGCCGATCAGTATAAAATTGAATTATTGGGTTCTATACCGATTGATCCAGATATAGTAAAATCTTGTGATAGTGGAAAACCTTATGTCCATTTCTATCCGGAATCCTCAGCTACCAAAGAGTTTGCCCATGTCACCACTAGATTTTTAGAACAAATAAAGAGGAGTGAACTATGAAGATAGCAATACCATCAGTTAACGGTAAATTGTGCGATCATTTCGGGCATTGTGAGAAGTTTGCCATATTCACAATTGATCGAACAAATAGGAAGATCATAGCTAAAAAAGAGATGAGTCCTCCGGCACATCAGCCCGGAGTTTTTCCATATTGGTTGTCACATAATGGTGTAAATCTGATAATAGCTGCGGGAATGGGACAACGTGCCCAAAAGCTTTTTGCTGATTATAATATCTCTTATGTGGTAGGTGCCCAAGGAGTTGTACCTGATGATTTGGTGAAAAATTATCTCAACGATCAACTTGAAACTCAAGAAAACCTTTGTGACCATTAACTACTCTACGTATAGAACAGAGACGAGTCTTCATACTCGTCTCTGTTTTTTGTAGGAGGTCGATATGCCAAACACTTACTTCAAAAGCAGCATCCTCTTTACTACACTCTGCTCTCCGCATTGAAATCGATACAAATAAACACCACTGGATACCTGCCTGCCCCGCTCATCTCTGCCATTCCAGACTATTTGATGGTAGCCGGCTTCATACTCGGTATCGACCAGCTCTCTGACCTTCTGACCTCTGATGTTGTAGATAGCGATACTGACATGCTGAGGCTTGCTGAGTGAGAATGGGATGGTGGTCTCCGGGTTGAAGGGATTGGGATAAGCAGAACCGAGTGAGGTGACTATAGGTACGATGATATCATCTTCCGCATCGGTTATCTCGATCTCATATAACCCTTCGGCTATTTCGCTGGGCAGCCAGTCTTCTTTGAATGCTCTTGCTTTTACTGTTACTGTACTGTCCAGCATAACCGGTTCGGTGTAAAGCAGAGATTCGTGGGTTGGTTCACTGTCGTCTAGTGTAAAGTAGATCTCAGCGTCTTCTGTCTCACAGGAGATTATCAGCTCGATCTCTTCCTCATAATAACCAGGCTCCGGTGAGAACTCAGGTATAGCTACCATATTAACCGTAGCTGTGGATGTATCGGATGGGTTGGATTCGCCTTGCTCGTAGATAGCGGTAACATGGTAAGTATATGCACCGGCTTCCAAGTCCGAATCTTCGTATTCAGTTTGGGTTATCGGTTCGGGGTTGAGCAATATGAACTCATCATCTTGTTGACGATAAACATTGTAACCTATAAGGTCATCGCTGTCTCGTCTATTTATGCTCTGTCGTTTGGTGCGGATGGGATTGTCGCGTCTGTTTCTGACAGTTAAAATCAATTCATCACCGCTGTAAGGTGCCTGCCAGTTTAGATGGACATAGCCTGCGAATCCTTCTGCTTCTAGTTCCTGAGGTGGATTGAGGATATAATACATAGCTTCGGCTATCTCACTATCGAGCCAATTCTCCAGATAAGCTCGGGCATAGAGCATGGTTGTGTATTCTATATCAACGCTGTCCCCTTCAATCCACTCTTCACCGTCAAATGAATATTCTATCGTTGCGCCTGTCGTTGCTGTGGTTATGCTAACAGTCTGAGCTTCCAGATAAACATCACCTTCAGGTTCAAACTCCGGTGTTGCAACTGTGCCGGTGACAAGATAATTTGCTTCTACCGTCTCGCTCGTTATCCAATCATCTTTCTCCGCATAGGTTTCGAAATCCATCTCGGTGTCGAGTGGAATAGTAATGGGGTCAGAGTAAACCTGCCAGTCTGACCATGCTCCACCGCCAGTGGAAGTACGATACATGATCGTTGCATCTTCCGTAGCTGTTACTATCGTTACATCGGTTTCTTCAGTGTATAATCCAGGCTCAGGTAAGAAGGTTGGATCCGCTACACTTCCAGTGACTATATAGTTAGCAGATACGGTCTCACTCGTTATCCAGTCATCTCTCTCTGCATAAGCCTCGAAATCCATCTCGGTGTCGAGTGAGATGGTGATCGGGTCTGTATAAACTTCCCAATCTGTCCATGTTCCACCGTCAGTGGAAGTGCGATAATATATCGTTATCTCATTTCGGCTTTGGTTCAGCCTTGGTTCTCTCTTCTTTGAATCATTATCTGCTCTATCGGAAAGTATCAGATTTCTGGCTCTTATTACCATATCCGCAGGTTCCTCAGAGACTTCTATTACAACATCAATCGTATCGGTGTAGATACCGGGCTCGGGAGTAAATGTCGGGTTAGCTACGGTGCCGGTAACGATATAACTAGCCGAAACCGTCTCACTTGTTATCCAGTCATCTTTCTCAGCGTAAGCTTCGAAATCTATCTGAGTATCGAACGGAATATTGATTGGCTCTGTATAATTCTGCCAGTCAGACCAAGCTCCACCATCGCTTGTTGTGCGGTAGATTATAGTAGCACCTTCTGTAGTAGTTTGGATAATCACTTCGATCGGTTCTGTATAAATCCCGGGTTCCGGTGAAAACACAGGATCTGACACTGTATCTATTACAGTTAACTCTACCGGCACTATCACATCTTCCTGAGCATTATTGATCACTATGATGTCAGTATTATAGTTTCCGGGTTCTAGAAATTCAGCATCGAAAGTGATATCTATTAGCAAATCTTCACCGGCAGGTATAGTTCCACTAAGCGGACTGGCTGTTAACCACTCTTCCCGTACGGTGTTTCTTAAGCTATTTTTACTGTTTGATCCTGAGAATTTTACCTGAACCTCAGTGATGGTAAATACTTCGCCATTGATATTAATAGAAAAAATCAGTTCAGCATCTCCGTCATTTGAGATTATCATCGGTAAGATTATATTCTCGCCTGCATTCAGTTCTAACACAAAGTTCTCCGGTATCACACTTATCTGCGGTTGCGGAACATAGACCTCCATTTGCAGATAAGGATAGCCGTCATTCAACGAATAATCTAGATCTTCTGCCCAAGTTTGGGTAAAATCCCATCCTACATAAGTATCACCGGCATAAGGATAGGTCATATGACCGGTTGATCTGCCTTCCGCTACTCCGGCTGTAGTCGCTTGATTACTGGTATCCATATCCCAGTAATTACCGCTCATTGAGTAATTTCCACCGGTGTCTACGCCACCGGCAAAGCCTTTATCGGTAGGATTGGTTGCCCCAGTATAGCTCACACTGCCGGTAGAAAAACTGTTTAGTATCACACCCTGATCATTAAACCCTACAAATCCTCCAAAACCTGGATCCTCCGTTTGATGGGTACGGATGACATTCCCTCGTGCATAGCAATCAGAAATATAACCGTTGTTATTGTTATTATTATAGCCGACAAACCCACCGACTCTATTCCCCCAAAAAGCATAGCTCCCACTAACAATGCCGTTTGCATAAGATGAAGTTATCTCTCCATTGTTTTTACCAACAAATCCACCTACCTGATGTTTGCCAGAAACATTCCCAATAGCATAAGATCTGGTGATCACCCCTCCAAAATAAGTGTTCTCTCCCACCAGCCCTCCGCTTGTGCTTGTTGGGTCGGTTGCAATTATGTTTCCGTAAGCATAACAATCGGCTATTGAACCACTGTTAGAACCTACCAACCCTCCCATCGTCAAATTACTGCCACTACTCACATTACCGGTGGCATATGAGTTCGAAATTATGCCGGAAGAAAGATTAGACCCCACAAGACCGCCATGTCCATTAACTTCTGCAGTTGAATATGATTCATTGATCAAACCTCTGTTGAGCCCAACCAAGCCACCTATACCACCCCCTCCTGTACGGGTTACAAAACCGGAAGAATTACAGTTAATAACCTGATTGTACATATTTTGTCCCAACAAAGCACCTACCCGCTCATGTCCGGTTATCGTACCGGTGACAGAAATATTTTGCAAATTACCATATGACTTTCCTGCCAGTGCTCCTACATCATAGTAACCATTCACAGCACAATCAAGTAATATCAAATCTTTCACTATGCCAGCCTGACTTATTACGGAAAAAAGACCGACTTTATCAGATCGATTTATATACAAATTATCAATACTGAAGTAACTACCATCATAAGTACCGGCAAATTGGTTTGAATTGCTTCCAATCGGCAGCCAACCCAGATTATCATCGTCTTGTGGATACCACAATGCTGTCTCTGCCGCATCGATATCTGCTATTTGAATATAATGACTGCTCCATCTGGCAGCTTGATCGGGAACAGGCACGATCGAATCCGGAGCTGTGATCCAATAGAGATTCTCTAAAGTGGCTATCTGGTAAGGATTGCTCTCTGTACCCTCACCTGCGGGATGCTGCGGTAATGTGCTCGTTACGATATATGAGGCTTCCGTTATTTCACTGGTCAACCAATTTTCTTTCTCTGCATAGGCTTTGAAATCGATCTCAGCATAGAAGCTTACCGTTATCGGTTCGGAATAAATTTCCCATTCTGACCAAGTTGTGCCGGCATCTTCGGAAGTACTGTATTTCACTATAGCATCTTCTGTATCAGATTCTATTGTTACTTCCATTATTCCGCAATAACTCCCGGATTCAGGTGCGAAAACAGGGGCAGCAACTGTACCGGTCACAGTATAGGAAGCAGTTGCAATCGGACTAGGTTCCCAATCAACTCTCTCAGCATAAGCTTCGAAATCTATCTGAGTATCGAACGGAATATTAATCGGCTCTGTATAATTCTGCCAGTCAGACCAAATTCCCCCATTGATAGAAGCACGATATAATATTGTAGCATCTTCGGTTACAGTTTCTATCGTAACTTCCGTAGCTTCGGTATAGATTCCGGGCTCTGGCTGAAAGATGGGCATAGCCACTTGATTTATAATAGTCTCTTGCAGATAGGGATAGCCATCATTCAACGAATAATCTAGATCTTCTGCCCAAGTTTGGGTAAAATCCCAGCCTAGATAAGTATCCACAGCATAGGGATAAGTCATATGACCGGTTGATCTACCTTCCGCTCCTCCGGCTGTGGAAGTTTGAAAGCTAGTATCCATATCCCAGTAGTTACCGCTCATTGAGTAATTTCCACCGGTGTCTACGCCTCCTGCAAAACCTTTATCGGTAGGATTGGCAGCATTCAGGTAGGATACCCAGCCGGTGGAATAGCTATTCTCCACAATGCCCTGATTGTTCCTGCCTACAAAACCAGCGATGTAGGAAGTGCCATATTCATGATTTCTGAAAATGTTACTGCGCGTATAAGAATTGTGAATTTCTCCTGTATTAACTCCTACCAGACCTCCGCTGGTCATTGTCCACCAAGAATAATTGTTAACCACATATCCGGTCGAATATGAATTTTCGATAATCGCTGCATATCCACTATTATTTGCTACAAGACCGCCGACTGCAGTGCAGCTGGTAACATTTCCCGAGGCATAACTATTTGAGATAAGATTGGAATTCTGCCCCACCAATCCACCGGCTGAATCTGTACCGGAGTTTGCAGCTGTAACGGCACCTGTAGCGTGACTATTGCTAACAATACCGTAATTTGAAGCTACCAGACCACCACCCATACTTGATACTGCATTAGTAGTAACTGCTCCGGTTGCATGACAACCATCAATAGTACCTTCATTATACTGCACCAATCCGCCACATTGTCCACCTCCATACAAGTCTGAGGATGAATAGGAATCCAAAATTGTGCCCCGATTCAATCCAACCAATCCGCCAATGCTGCTGCCACTTACGGTTCCTTCTGAATATGAGCCGGAAATAATTCCATTATAATACAATTCTCCCACCAGCCCACCAGTTCTGTCCGTTCCTGCTATATTACCGCTAACAGAACAATTATCTACAGTTCCAAAACAAAATCCAACTAAACCACCAATTTGACTTTGCTGACCCCCATTGCAAGTTATATCGATATCAATCATTACAATATTGGAAAGGACACTTGCTTGGGTAGTTATACCGAATAACCCAAAACCGCTAGCACCATAGATGGGACGATTCATATAGAGATTGCTGATGGTTTTCCCATCGCCATCATAATTACCGGAAAACTGAACAATAGGCAACCAGCCAAAGTAACCGCCTGTCCCATCCGGAAACCAGTTTTGGGTGGAAGAAGCATCGATATCTGCTATTTGAATATAATGACTGCTCCATCTGGCAGCTTGATCGGGAACAGGCACGATCGAATCCGGAGCTGTGATCCAATAGAGATTTTCTAAATCTGCTATCTGGTAAGGATTGCCAATTGTCCCACTTCCCACCGGCACTACTGCTATCTGAGCATAGTTTAAAGTGATAAACATCAAAACAAACAAAACAAAAGTTATCTTTTTCATAACAACCTCCCACTTTTTTTCTTACAAAGAAACAGATAGCAATTCTCATACCACAATAATTTTATGGAGAACTCCTCATTTTTGATTTGATATATCTTATTTCTGTTCAATCAGTTAAGAGATATCACTCCTTTGTTTAGCCTCTCATATTATAGCAGTAATGGGAAGACAAAATGTCTTTGGTGGGCGACAGATTGTGTTTATAAAAACAGTTTTATTCCAGGTCGATATTTTTCAGTTTTTTATAGAGATAGCTTCGGCTGATACCCAATAATTTCGCTGCTTTGGTTTTATTGTATTTAGCTTTTTCAAGCGTTTTGCAGATGATTTCATCTTCTGTTTTTGAAACAAAATTATCATACACGGGATTTTCAGCTTGTCTCTCTTCGCTGTTTTTTCTAATATTTTTCAAAATTAGATGTTCTTTAGTTATTATATTCGAATCAGTAAGAATCACCGCACTTCGAATTGCATTTTTTAGCTCTCTGATATTGCCGGGCCAAGCATAATCTGTCAGAGCATTGATGGCGTCTTTGCTAAAGCCGGTTACTTCTTTCTGATATTCACGGCTAAATTCTTTTAAGAAGTATATTGCGATCACCATGATATCATCTCGTCTCTGTTTTAGGGTAGGCAAATCTATTTTGAATTCATGGATACGATAAAAGAGGTCTTCTCGGAAGGAACCGTTTTTCACATCATTATAGATATCGTTATTGGAAGCAGCGATTATTCTCACATTTATTTTAGTTGTTTTTTCAGCACCTAATCTTTGAATTTCATTCTCCTGGATCACACGCAGAAATTTTGGTTGTAGATTCGTGGGCAGACTGTTTATCTCATCCAAAAAAATAGTCCCTCCATCTGCTAATTCGAATTTACCCTTCTTATCGGAAATCGCTCCGGTAAATGCCCCTTTGGTATGACCAAAAAGCTCACTCTCGAACAGATTGTCCGGTATGGCTCCGCAATCGACTGCGATAAATGGTTTATTCCGGCGCGGACTTTTAGCATGTATCATCCTGGCAAAAAGTTCCTTTCCCGTACCGGTCTCACCTTCCAGAAACACATTGATATCATGAGAATGAATGCGGTTTATTTTGTCCAAAACATGCTGCAAAGGTTCGCTATTTCCCATCATTCTTTGGATATCGTTGCTATCGGAAACCACGTCTCTTTGCTTTTTCTGTGTGCTTTTCACCAATCTCATTATCTCAGCCTTATCAAACGGTTTGGTAAAAAAATCGGTGGCGCCCATTTTAATAGCTTTAACTGCTCTGGGGATTTCTCCATAAGAGGTGATCATAACAACATCGATATTTTTGTCGTAATCTTTGATCTTTTTCAGTACCTGAAACCCATCCATATCCGGCAATTTGAAGTCCAAAAGCACAATGTCGGGCAGAAACTCAATCGTGGCTGCAATCCCCTCATTGCCGCTGTGAGCGATCTTTACTTCAAAGTTCTCCCGCTCGAAAATCTGTGCTAATGTGATCCCCACAATCTTATCGTCGTCTATGATTAATACCTTTCTCATAAACACTCCTTTTGGATTGATTGATTTTTACCAATGCTTAGCGGTAAAGTAAATTGTACAGTTGTACCCTTCGCTTTTATGCTCTCTATTCTAATCTCTCCACCGTTTTTTTCTATAAATTCTTTGCATAGGATCAAACCCAATCCTGTCCCCCTTTCTCCATCTGTTCCCGGCATAGAGACAATCTCATCTACTCTGAAGATTTTTTGTAAAACATCTGCACTCATTCCTATTCCATTATCAATGATGAAAACCCGAAGTTTATCACCCTCTTGTTTTTGTCTAATAACGATCTCACCACCCGGCAGAGAAAACTTTATTGCATTACTGAGAATGTTTTGCAAAATTGAATAGACCATATTTTTGTCAGCTTCTACTTTGGCGGTTGAATCAATATCGGCTGAGATAGTGATACTTTTTTGCTTGACCCTACTCTTCATAGCAAGCAAGACATCTTCCAAAACTTCGGAAAATGTGAACACCTGAGGATCAAGATGAATTCGTCCTATCTGTATCCGTGCCCATTGCAGCAAATTCTCCAATAGTTTGGTTAGATTACTGGTAGTTTCTTTCAGTTCATTTACTACTGTAAAACTCATCTTTCTATCCATTTTATCGATATCATCCAGAAGATCGACTCCCATTTTGGTTGATACCAGCGAATTTTTCAGATCATGGGCTATGATGGAGAAGAATCTGTCTCTGGTTTTGTTCATCAATTCCAACTCTTTCTTTTGCTCGATGATAAGTTCATTCGCTTTGCTAAGAGCTTGATATGCTTTTGTTTTCATCCGATACAAGATAATAATAATCAGCATTGAGCTAAGAATGATAAAACTGATGATGATCAGCATATTCCGCTGTTCTCTTTGTCTGTTCAACTCCAGAAAATTCAGTTCCAATTCATATTTGAGCTGTTCGTTCTCTTTATCTTTTTTCACAGTTTCGTATCTGGTCTGCATCTCAGCAAATTGTCTGTGCTTTTCTTCACTGAAGACTGAGTCTTTCATCACTATAAACTTATTCAAATATTGCACAGATTCTTCATAATTGTTTTGCTCTGAGTGTACATTGGCTATTGCTTTCAGATTATTCAGCATGAGCTGATGATAATTGATCTTTTCTGCCATCCGATTACTTTCCATAAATTGTCGGAGTGCCAGTTCGTTATTATCCATAAGCTGATATACTAATCCGATATTGCTAATTGTAGCAGCAGCGCCCATATCATCGCCAATACGTAACTGGATAGCAAGTGCTTTTTGATAATATGCGAGTGCATTTTCATAATCTCCAATTGTTTTGTGAGTTATCCCCAAACCATTCAATGATGCAGCAATACCATAATCGTATCCAATTTCTTCTTTGATTGCCAGTGATCTCTTCTGATAATCTATAGATTTTTGATGATCTTTTTCATGACGGGCAATTATACCCAACTCGTTTAAGACTATGGATATTTGTCTTTTATCTCCCAAATGTTCATAAATTTGTAATGCATTTTCATAATACTGCTCCGCCTGAGGATATTTATCCCATATATTGTAGATCTTTGCCATCTCCTTGTAAGAATGAGCCTTCCCCTGCAGATCATCATGTTTTTCACTATTGTTATAGGCTTGTTGAAAATATTCAAGTGCATTGTTGTATTCGCCCTGATAAAAATATGTCTTCCCGATATTCAATAACCGATTCGTATTGCCAATCGCATCGTTTTCGATGCCATATTCTACCGCCTGCTTGTAGTACTGCAAGGCTTTGTCAAAGTTAGAAAGTTTGTACCATACCGTTCCCATACCATTATATATTTTGGGTAGCAGATGATCATACGCTCTTTTTTCAGCGATTTGCAGCGCTTTTCCCAAATATGAGTAGGCAGAATCAAATTGTGCTATCTCACGGTAATGCATCCCCAAATCATAATAAGCCATTACTTGAGCAGAACTTTCTTTTCTACTATGCTCAATTTTATATTTCAGACTATCAATATCTTCACTGCCATAAAGAGATAATATGACTGATAACAGAAAGATGATGAGATAGGACTTTTTCATATACTTACCTAAACCGTATTGGATAAAATCCCATAACTTTTATCGTTAATCATAAGCCCTCCACAACCTCCAATGATATTTTCTTATTAAATTTGTGATAATTACATGTCAATATAAATTTTATCATAACAATAAACTAAAGTTTCGATAGAAACTAAGTTTGAGATAACATTTTTTTTCCGCAAATGGCTTTATCACTTCATCCCGAGTTTCTTATTCTCCTTCAGAAGTTCTATCGCTTCTTTCAGTCGCTTGTGACGGGTAGCTTCGCGTTTAGCCTTTGTTATCCAGAGCATATATTTTCTGCGATAGGATGGAGCTAAATTCAGAAAGTTGGTCCATGCCGGCTCTTCTGCTTCGAATGCCTGTTTCATATCATCGGGAATGCAGAATTCTTTTTTCGCCTCCGTTTTGCTATGGGAGAATACTTGCCGGTCTATTTTCGCAAAACCCGCCTCGGTCATCAGCCCTGCTTTGATAAGTTTTTTCACTCTTTGCTTATTAAGTTCGGACCATTTTTTTAGATTCTTGCGTGGTGTGAATCTCTGAGCATACTTTTCATCATCTATTCTTTGGATGGTACTGTCTATCCATCCGAAACAGAGGGCTTCTTCTACAGCGTCATCATAGGCTATTCTCGGCTTGCCGGTATGCTTTTTGTAGTAGATCAGCCAAACTTCTGTTTGAACATTATGATTCTTTTTCAACCATTTACGCCATTCCTCTCGAGTAGTGATATAGATGGAGTGTGTTATTTTCATAACTTCCCTTCTTTGCCTAACCATCACCCAATGATCAAAAGAGCTACCAGTGGCACCACATTGAAGACAAACACCATTATCTTGTAGATACCGATAAATGAATAGATCGCGATATTGAAAGTCTCTCGGGAGATGGGAAACCATTTTCTATGCATCTTGTAGGCAAAATCACCCATAAAATTCAATAGCAGAAATGAGATCACCAATAATCCTACATTCAATATCGTGCACCACAAGAAAAAGCTGGTCAATACTTGCATATCCATCATCTTCCTCCTTAATTTTTGTTTTTCATCATCACACTTCTTACAGCCATGAAATACTACTTACGTACATTTGTAACATTATATTTCATGTCCACTATTTCCAACTTGAGCCAAGTCCACTCGCTATCATCTAATCTCCAAGTAGCTTCTAGTCTGGAGGGTATTCTTACTCCATCCAACTCGCCATATTCATTTGCTGTGATAATCCACTCATAGCGCTCGGAATCCGGCTTATTCTCTCTATAGCGCATTGTGCTGAACTTGATAAAATCGCCATTCTCATTGAAATAAAACACCCCTTCAGCTTGAATCCCTCTGAAGTTTATAGTAGCTTTGGCTATATTTTCATCTATCTCTTCCCATTTGATATATTCGCTCATTGCAGCAGAAGGATACCAAACAATCTCACCCAAGTATCTCTGCAGAGTAGCTTCGTCTAATTTTTCACCTCGCTCGTTTACAACATTGATCAGTGAATTCATCCTGATAAGCATCTCACCTTTGCCTTCGGTGAACTTATCTCGTCCCCGGATGCCGATAAACGGAGACATTTTGAGTTTAACCGTCCAAATAAAAGCTGGTTTTTGGGTGGTGAAATATTGCTCTGCTTCTGCGTTCAACCATCTTTCCTGCTTCGGTTTCATTTTCAGCTTTGCTACTTGTCTTAGCCATCCTGATCTGATTTCCTGCTTACCAATTATGCCGGATTTTCTTAGCCAATTCTGCACCGGCTGCGGAAGATTCTCTATATCATCCTCACCGATGATTCTTGCATCCGAAATTTCCACTTCAGATAGTATTTTCTCAAGCTCGGTTTGCACCATTTTGTTCATACTGCAAGAAACGATAAGAATCGTTGATAAGAAGAGAATTAGAGGTAAGATTGGATTCATAAAGCGAACTCGATGATGTTTTTTGTTCCGTTTTCCGTTTCGATTTTATAATTTCCTTTTAGCTGTTTGCTCAGCATATCGACCAAAGTGATACCAAAACCAGTAGTTTTTTTCATATCGAAACTAGCGGGCAAACCTTTGCCATTATCTCGTACTTGTAATGTTACCTTGCCACCATCACAAGTTAAAGAAACCTCAATTTTCCCTTGCTGATCATCTTCAAAAGCATATTTCATAGAGTTTGTGAGGAGTTCGTTTATAATGATACCCAGTAGAAACAGACTTGAAGATCCCATATGGAAATCTTCGATCCTTTTTATTACTTTTATCTTTTTCTTATCGGCGTACAACCCGATGATCGAATCTATCAATTTTTCCAGATATTCTTTTGATGACAACTCTTGATAATCTTTGCTGATTAGGAGATTCTCATAGAGCAGACGCATGTTTTTTACTTGCCCGATCGTATTTTTCAACACAGTAATAGCTTCCGGATTCTTGACCGATTGCATCTGCATGTTTAATAGACTTTGCACGGACGAGATGTTATTTTTTATCCGATGGTGCACTTCAGTAAGTAATGCCTCCTTTTCGGATAGAAGTGACTTTATTTTATTAACATACTCTCGTAATTTAAGGTTTTTTTCTTTCAGTAATTGATAATAGTAAAGTAGTTCAATGTCTTTTTCTATAGTGTCTCGAAAACTGCTGACCAAATCTATATACAGCTCAGAATAGCTGTTTGTCTTGTCATCAAGGACACAAATTGTTCCGAAAGGAGAGTTATCCGGGTATTTGATTGGCAATCCCAAATACGATATCATATTTAGTTTTACATCGGGATTGTTCTTCCAGTGCTCATCGGAAAGTGCATCTGGAACAAGCAGCATTTTGTTGGATTTAATCACAGTTTCGCAATATAACCCGGAATCTTCAAAATGCTCTTTATCCCCAGGTTTATATGGATTTTCTCCTGTTTGACCAGCAAGATATACCATGATATCAGGACCACTAAGTTTCATGATCAGACTAGTGGGTACATTCAATAATTTTGCTATCACATTGAGTATCTTCTGCCACTTATCTCTGACCTCTTCGGTTACATCAATTTCTGTTTCCATCATTTCGCCCCTATCTAAGTTTCAAAAAAGTAAATATCACCTCGAGTACCGTCGGTATATTCGGAATCCGGGTAGGATTTTTTCAGTCTGAAATTGCCATTTGTATATTCTGCTATCACCTTATCCCAAAAATATACGGAATCCAGATTATGGGGATGTCTTTTTAGCTGCCATTTCCCCTTGAATTTGTCGAATAAACTATGCGCGGCAAATTTACCTATCCCCATCCGACGATATTTGTATAACACAAAGAACTCAGCCATTGTATAATCGGTTTCTTCTTTGGCTTCGGGGAAATCATTTATCATCGCAAACCCGGCCAGTTTATCATCGACATAGATAAAATAAGCCCATCGTCTCTCTTCTGTCCAGTAATGGTCCAGATATTTATAACCAAAAAGCCCCAAATCGTTCACTTCTCGTTTATTATACTGAGAAAATTCATAATCGTACTTCTCCAAAAGATTCCTCAGTATCTCCTTCTTATTTTCGCTTACAGGAACTATCTTTATCATGCGCCCGTCCAATATATTTCTTTGTTTATTTCCCAAAAAATTCTCTTTGAATGATCGGCGCTGTGATGCTGTTGCTCGGACCATCTGCTCGAGCTACGCTGACTGCCACTTTTTGGTCTAAAGCAGCGAAAATATCAGCCACATCCTCATGTGAAAAACCGGGACAGAGCATTACCGAATCGAGTCCATCCTTCTCATAAAGATCTTTGCACACCTTGATTACTTCCTTTTTTGAACTTACCACATAAGAGCAAAGTTTGAATTTTCCTGTCTCTATCATATTGTTGTGCTTCTGATAGTCTGCATCGGGAGCTTGGGCGATAAACATAGTTTTGAATGCCATTCTATCCTCCTTCGTTTATTTAGTTTATTTATTGTATTTGCTCATTTTCTGACAAGGAAAATCTCAACCACATAGATTTAATCTAACCTTTTGGGATTCAAATCCCAAAAGATATATATTATTTTGGGATTAGAATCCAGAAATATGCAACTAAGTATATGGTATTTTTGCTCTATACTTACACTAATGTTTCCCTTTTGTGCTGCTTTTTTCTAAAAATGTGAACCGGCTTCCATTATTCAGATGGAGTTCAATAACTTCTCTACGAGGATCTAAAATCCTAACACAATTAAACATTTCTTTTCTTCTCAAAAAAAGAGGGGCGGAATTACTTCCACCCCTCTTCGGATTTTGGAGATTATTTGAGATATATCATCTTCTTGGTAGCGGTGAATTCTGCTGTCACCATACGATACAGATAGATACCGCTGGCGAGAGTTCTGCCGCTATCATCGGTCCCGTTCCAGTTAACAGTATGATAACCGGAATCCATCTTCTTATCGATCAGAGTAGCCACTTTGTTACCTTTGATAGAATAGACTTCTATGCAAACATGCTGTTGGCTCTCTAGAGCGAAAGCGATGGTTGTATTGGGATTGAACGGATTAGGATAGTTCTGGCTCAGCATCGTGTTCACCGGAGTGATCGGATCGTCAGATTCTGTCGGATCGAATTCGATTTCCATGCTGTACTGATGAATATTGGAGATCACGTCGATGGTGAGCAGTTCATAATCCTCTTGTTCATAAGGAATTCTGAGCAGATAATCGCTACCTTCTTCCGGGATTGCAGCAGCCATAGCTATATGAATACCCTGATCATCCGTATGGATAGCTGTGATATAATCAGCCAAGATCGGATTGAACTCAACCTCGCCGAAGCTAACATTAGCAGGATGCGGTATGATGAACTCGGCTGCAAACAGATCTTCCATAGCGTTGGTAACGAAATAGAGATATCCGTCTTCCGTAGCATAAGAGATATCTACATAAATCGGATCGGCTAGTCTTCCCGGTTCTTGCTGTGCCGGGAATTCTGTGATGATACCCAGAGCATAGCGAATGATCAGTGATGCATCGTAAGCTTGGATCTGTGAATTCGCATCCACGTCTGCTCTTTCCAGACGCCAATCTTCCCACGGGCGTGGATCTTCGGGAAGGGGATCTAAGCCAACCGCATATTGCAGTGTCAGAGCTGCATCGAAGGCTTCTACCACACCATTGTTGTCCACATCACCATAAGGGATGATATCCGGCATCGGCATGGCTGTATCTGCATTGGATGGGAATGATTCACCCGCCGGATAGAGAGCTGTGATATAATAGGAGTATTCAACAACATTTTCCACATCTTCATCTCTGTAGTTATGCACTAGACCTACTGTAGTAATCAACTCTTCATCACGATAGATATTGTAGCCGATCACGGCATGGTCATCTCTATAGTCTCTACTATCGGATATTCTACCATCATTTCTTCTACCTTCACCTCTGGTAGTTACAGGTGCCTGCCACATCAGATCCACATATTCGTCGCCGGCATTGGCAACCAAGTTTCTAGGCGGATCAAGCGGGATGATCGGATCGGTTGGCGGGCTCATTACAGCTTCGCCGGCAAGACCCCATTCATCTACTGGAGTTACTTCTACCAGAATGTTCATGCCCACATAGTCCATCGTCGGGATGAAGGTATCTTCGACTGCACCTTCTATCGGTGTCATCGGTTCACGTGATGCCGGAGCAGATACATACCACTGATAGAGCGTCTCACCTTCTGCATGACCATCGGGATCTAAGAAGTCGTATTCGGCTGTGAGTGTGTATCCCACTTTATGATAACCGGTGATGACCAGATTCTCGATATAAGGTGCTTGATTCTCTTCCCAAATGAAATTGAGCATGTAAGTCAGCTCGGTTTCACCGTCTTCTGCTATCACCTCTATCTCGGTTGTGCCCGGCATCTCTACAGCATCAAATATCTCTGATGCGGCATATGGATCGGTAGTATGTGCTACTACTTCCGGCACATCCATTGTTCCATAAGTATAATAGAGATCATATTCGAGTACATCCGGGTCGAAATCGGGGATGCTCTCGCCATCCACTTCGATATCGTCGAGTGTAGCTACCGTATTGGGAAGGATAGCGAAATTGACCGTATAGATTAGGACGGTTTCGCCATCTTCGGCAGTTACCTCTACAGTAGAGACAGCCGCATCTTCAAACCAGCGTTCGGGCATCTCTTCTGCATCAGTGATCTCATAGGTAGCGTATTCATCGGTCGGATATACTGTGAGCTGTGGCACATCTGTAGTTCCGAATGGAAGCTCAATAGTATATTCCAATATGTCAGGATCGAAATCCGGTATGCTTACACCGTCCACTTCGATATCATCCAGTGTAGCCACCGTATTGGGCGCTATAGAGTATGCTACGCTGTAGATATTGGTAGGATACCCTTCCGGATGAGTCACTTCGACATACGCCATAGCCGCATCTTCGAAATGACGTTCCGGTAGCTCGGTCGGCTCGATGATCTCGATTGTAGAACCTTCTAATGTTGCTGTGGCGGTTATTGCGGGAACTTCTGTCGTACCAAATGGTAATACGACATTGTAATCATCAATACCGGGATCAAATTCAGGTTCCAGCTCACCCATGCTTACTTCGAGTGTAGCCAGGGAGGGTTCGAGCATATAATCTACATAATAGTATTTTTCTACTGTGCCGTCCAGTGATGTAACATGGATCACGGTTGTATCTTCTAAGTCTGTTGCTTGCGTAACCGTATGAGTTGCACCCGGATCTTGGGTGGTTGCAGTTACTTCCGGTGCAACGGTGGAATCATAAGGTAGGATACCGGTGTATTCGGTGATATCCGGATCGAAAGTCGGATCGAGCATACCATACTCAAGCGAGATAGATGCCAGATTGGCATTGTCCGCAGGAGCTATGGCAAAATAGACTGTATAGGTGAGTTCGTGAATACTATCTTCGGCATACACATCTATGGTTGTGAAGGTTGGTTCTTCATGGTGATTAAACGGCATCTCGGTAGCTTCCGTAATCACAATATCGGCAAAATCACAGTTTGCTACGGCATCTACTACCGGCACCTCTGTAGTACCGAACGAATAGTACATTGTATATTCATAGATATCGGGAGCAAAACCGACTATCGGCACTTCATCGACTGTGATCTCAGCCAGAGTAGCATCATCGCTCAGCGGAGTTACAGGTCCGACTACGCTCATCACTTCATCTCCGGCTAAGCCATATTCATCCACAGGTGTAACGCCGAATGCGACCAGCTTATCACCATCTTCGGTGGTCAGAGTATATTCCAGCTCGTTTGCACCTTCTATCGGTGTCCATTCGTTACGCGAACTTCGCACGATAGGTTGTCTGTACCACTGATATACGCTCTCACCTTCGGCATGACCGTCCGGATCGTTGAATGTATAGGAAGCAGTAAGCGTTTGTTCCACTTTTACCCAGCCTTCTATGGTTAGATCGGTTACATAAGGTGGTTCATTGGGAACTGTTACGGTAAATGTGGTCTCGGCTGTCTGTTCTGCTATATCGGTAGCTATCAGCGTGATATCTTCCGCTCCATACCAATCTGCTGCCGGAGTAAATGTAACTACTCCGCTGATCGGATCTATATCCACGGCGATATTCACATTACCTTCAGTGCTGAAGCTCAGCTCTTCATCCGGTGCATCCGGATGATTGTTCAGTTCCGGGTGGAGATCCCAATCATCGAATACATCCCACACATTTACGGTTACATCATCGATTTCATTGATATCTATCTCGAAATCTGCGACATGATCTAGCACGAATGGCGGATTGTTCACCGGTGTTACTTCCACATTGATAGTGAAAGAATCGGTAGCACGGCTGAGTGGATTCTCTCTTCTGGCATATTCGGAATTTCGGGCTGCTCTCAGTCCGTTGAATTGGTCATCCACGATGAAGGTTACATCTTCCAGACCGTTCCAGTAATCCGGTGCTGATAAGGTTACCTCATAGCCATCAATTGTTACTATGATATCTTCTGTAAGTTCTACTGTGAGATCAGGCAGTTCACCACCCGGTGTGATACCGGTGATATAATCGGTGAAATCACCTACCCACTCATCGTTCTCGGCAAAGCTGATCTGCTCCGGTGGTGTAATAGTCGGCTCTTCATAACCGACACCCTCAAGCATTATCTCGTAGGTATAGTATTCACCATTCTCCGCAACTGCATAAGGATCGTAGATCTCGATATCTATCTGAGCAGATTTAAGACCGAGTTCGACCGGCGCAAATGTTACCGGAAGTGCAGCAGATTCTTCCATTGTCATCGGATAGTGAAGCTGAGGGATGATAAATTCGTCCGCATTTTCACCGGAGAGTTCTATGTTGTTTATGATAAGAGTACCTTCTGTGAGGTCGAGATTGATATCGACCGCTTCGGTTTCACCCAGAGTTACTCGTTCGAAATTATGAGCCAATGTGTCAGGATACATTACATAGATATCATATATCGCTTCACCGACATAATGCACGGCGAAGTTATCCACAAATAGCTCGACATCGTTGATAATATCGGATTCGGCATAGAAACCGAACTTCACTGTCTCACCATGATGTTCTTCCAGCAATATCAATTGCGGCTCTCCATCGGCAGGGATGGCTGTGGTGTGATCCCACTCTTTTAGCATATCCCAAGTCGCACCGTCATCGGTGCTGACATAAACGCGGAAGATATCGCCTTCTGCCAGTGAAGCTCCGGCGCTACTGTTGAATTGCGTAAGTGCCAGATCGAAGTTTAGACGATAGACTCCTTCATTTCTCTGCGCGCCATTATCCAGATAGATCGGCGAAGTTATCAGCCAGTGATTCAGATTATTATCATACATCTGGATACCGGCAGACATATTACCCTCTCCGAGATTAGCATAATCCATCTGCTGCCAGCCGTAGATAGTGGATTGCAGTGTAGTACCCACTGCACCACTCATCCTCTGCCAATCCGGACCGAATTGGAATACCGGTGGAAATTCAGCTTCGAAATCGACAACGTAAGGAACTGAAGCTCCGATAGCTTGTTCTACATTCATAGTAGCAGGTACGACTATTGGGTCTTCCTGTGCATTATTGGAGACTACGATATCTGCTGAGTAAGAAATTGCTTCATCCACTTTAGAAGCATCGAACATAAGATCTACAACGACACTCTGACCAGCAGGAACTGTTCCGGCTATTGGTTCTATGGATAACCAGCTTTCCAGATCCAGGATCCAGATCATATCGTTTTGAGACATACCGATAATTGTATATGCTCCTGTTTCAGAAGCTATATCCATACCACCGGAAATGCTATCTTCATCTAGTATCCCCAATTCAGCCACATCAAAAGTTTGAGCTATTGATTCATCTTCAATTTTGATCTTATTCAGCACATTATCTGAAGGTGCTCCTGGTTGAGTATAAGCCCAAAGGTGTGGACCACCATTTGATTTGTTCTCCCAGCCAAGACCAGAGATACTACTGATTGCGGGATCAATAGTTTGAATTGTTGAACCGGTTCTATCGACTAGAGTTATTGGTGGATTCCAGCCATTAGTAACCCAAAAACCATCGTTTATCTCATCATAAGCTAGACCGCGTATAGTTGATACACCTGTAGTAAATTGATCTACAAGAATTTCATCTACCAAATCTAGCTGATAAATGGTATCACTATTAGGTGAACCATAGAAGTATTGCCCGTCAAAGGTCATATCTCTAAGATTACCATCAAAACCAGGAACACTAAATTCACCCACATACGTACCGTCTGTTTCATATTTATAGAACAAGTTATTATTCCACATGGCTGAATAGATATAGTAGCCATCTGTTGCTACAGAATAACCCAATCCTGTACCAGTCGGGAAATGATACAATAAATCGAATAATTCTCTGGATTGCTGTGAAATAGTTTGACTAGCCGACATTGTATTGGGTGCACGTTCGTCTAATTCGGAATTATGTCCAATTTGTTTTTCCACATTGACATTATAGTTATCCCCAATTCCACCTGTTCTGTATGTCATTTGGTAGATTTGTCCTATTTCATACTCCAGATCACCAGCACCATTGTTTGTGATAGTCATCTGTTGAGTGATAACCTGACCCTGAGTAATATCAACATCGAAGTTAGATGGATCTACAGCAATTCCTATATTACCGAGGGTAAAGTTGATATCCGCTGTCGTTTCATCCGAAAGCACTTCTACACCGTACTGAACCTCAGTCTGATATCCGAACAGTTCTGCCGTTACATCGTAGGTACCGGGTGCTATTTCGATGGAATATGTGCCATCGGGTTCAGGATTTACAGTTACCTCGCCGGCGGTTACTTCTACTTCTGTCACATCACCTTCGCCGCCGATCATAGTTACAGTTCCTTCGATGGAGCCGTCTTGAGGTATCTCACCAAAGATCATAATTGCTTGAGGTTTGTTTGATGATGTGGTGGTTGTTGCCTCTTCGGATACATCTTGTGCATCTTGACGAATATATCTGAAACCATTCGGTACTGTATAGATTCGCTGCTGACCGGATGAGTTCCAAGAAGGAACTTGTGCAAAACCGGTATCAACAAGGATATTACTTACGCCATCCCAAACAAAAGGTTCATCTAATTCCAAAATATCCCAATCACCGGCAGTAGGCATATATTCTGTTCTGAAATAGACATTGTTTTCAGGACCCACATCGATGTGTGCAGAACTATCCTCAGCATCAGTATGTAGCATTCTGATACGGAAATTTGGCAGCCCATATAGAGGCGGCGATTCCACGTAAAAACCGAACTCAAGTAACGCATCGCCCGCTTCAATGCCTGCCGCAATCAATTCAGTCGCATGATATACCATCTGACCACGTAAGCTACGGTAATAAATGTTAATCGGATTTGCTGTGGTTGTACTATTTACTGCATCTCCAGTACCGAAATATACTACGTTTTCTGGTAAAACGTAGCCCTCACCTGTCAGCGGAACTTGATGAACGATTGTATCTCTGGATCTGCCTAACCGATCAGGTGCATTTTGAGCTTCTGTAATCTCCAGCATAGCTGTTTTGATGCCTTCCGAAGTTGGAGCAAAAGCTACAGATACAGTAACATTTTCGTCCGCACCTAGCTCGATAGGATATATATTATCATCAGTTAACATAAATTCAGCCACATCATCACCAACCAAATCTATAGAGTTAACGATAAGTGTGTCAATACCATCATTACTGATGGTAAATACTTGATCTTCTGATGTAGCATCTACGAGAATCTGACCGAAATCTTTCTCTGGTGGATCCGCTGCAAATACTGGTCCTGTTACCAGTGATAAGTTAAGCGTGAAATCTGTAAACTGAGGTGAGGGCCAGGTAGAAACAATAGCATAATATGTGCCGATTGGCAAGTCTTCGATAGAAAAACTGCCACCACTAGAACCAGTAGCTGAAGCTAATACATCCGGAGGATCAGTATCACTCGGACATTGATCCAAAATAAACAGTCCTGTCCAGCTTCCTGAAACACTACCCTTGAATAGGCCAAGTTCATCAATTTCAAATTGAACGACAAAGTCGTTGCCATTGAGATAACTGGAACTTGGATTAATCCAACCAGAAGAATAGTCATCTCCATAAGCTTCCGTGTTATCCTCATAATCTACTAAGGGTAAAGTAGCAATATAAGGATTATCACAGGTTGAACCGGCAGGTCTATAATATCCTTCGCCTGTCAGCGGCACTCTATTAACAGCTCTGGTAATATTATTCTCGATCACCAATTCTGCTTCATGGATGCCATCGGTTAAAGGTTCGAATACTACTTCCAGTTCGAGGGATTGATTATATCCCAGCTCGACCGGATAATTCGGATGAACTACACTGTAGTGTTGGTCGCGGGAGATTCTTTGCAGAGCTTCTATATAGATGCCACCATCAACGATAGTCATCGTCTCCAGACCCAGATTGGTAATTGTAAACTGAGCAATTTCAGACTCGCCAACCAATACTTCCCCGAAATCATAAGCATCCGGATCGATGACAAATTCTGCAGCCGGCACATTAGCTTCAATTATCACTCTTGCCAGTCCGGCACCGGGAGATGCTCCGTTTGGTTCATGCCGCCATCTGAGATAATAGTCACCGGCATCATAAGCGGTTAGGTCAACAATCATTTCGGTATAGTCGTCATAAGTACCGCTTTCCAGGGTTTCCAGCACAGTCCAATCACCGGTTCCGGCATTGGGTAGCTCTTCTGCTTGCGTAGCAATTTCCAGATAGGTCATGCTCGCATTCCGTGTTCGTATCTCCGGATCGATATCCGACCACCAGAAGCGTACATGTTTCTCACCTTCGGGCAGATTGATCGCTTTGCTGCGCAGGATGGCGGTCTCTTCTGTTCCTGCCGGAACTATAGCTGCGCCGCTGCCGGCAATACCATGAGTGGCAGACCAAGCCCAGTTCTCACTGCGCCAGAAATCGGGCGGAAACTCATCGCTCTGGAAATTTTGCACATAGGGCAACTCAATAAGTTCAACCGCTGTGGAAGTGATATCCACCTCATCTGTCAGATCGGGATTGGTCTCAGAATAAGCTCTGAATGTAAATGTATCGATAAATCCCTCTACTGCGGTTTCCGGAGCTGTAACTCTGATGAATATTTTCCTTGTATCTTCTGCCGGTACGTTTATAGTAGAAATGTTCTGTCCGGCTGCATTCTGAGTTTGGTAGCTCCAATCTCCATCAAAAGCAACAAGATAGAATAGTTCATCAGTTTCCAGATCGTTTACAATCTCGGTTTCATAATAGAAGTTTTTGCCGATGACGATCTGCTCATCCGGGGTGATACGTTCCACCCTGAATGGCTTCAATCCTTCACCGTATAGTGGAATACTATGCAGTTCTCTGCCTGTTTCACTAAGGTTTCTATCAGCACGAGAAATGCGAATATTTCTCTCCGCCGCGATGTTATCCTCGATATTTAAGTATGCTGTCTTCTCTTCCAGAGATTGCGGTGCAAATTGTACACTAACAACTGTAGATTCATCTGCTCCAAGATTTACAGTTTGCTCAATATTGTTCAGAATAAAATGATCTGTATCGCCGGTTAGATTAATATCTTCCGGAGCGATGGTAATAACATCGCCACCAATATTGCTAAGTATAAAGTCTTGTGGTTCACTTATTTTACCAACTGATAAACCTCCAAAGTCGAACTCTTGAGGGTCATAAGCAAAATCGGGTGGAACATATATAGGCGGTCCGACAACTTCATCAACATAGACATAGTTAAAGCTTCCATCTTCTACGTAATAAAGGAATGCGAAATAATGTGCTCCACTATATGCCGCTAGATCTACCTCATATACAGTCCACCCCGCAGATAACACTATGCTACCTACTTCGATGGCATTAGCATGCAGATCATCAACATTATCATAAACTTCATCCATCATCATAATGCGAATGGTCATAGATGGATCAGGTCTATCATATCCAGAACGCCCGGCAAACATAAGACTCGGATCAGGAGTTGCATCAAGGTTAAGCATCGGTGTTATCAGCCATTCATCTGCATCGTAGCTAGATCCAGAACCATTGTATGATCGGGCAGAATAATCTCCGGCATAAGGAGAAGTAGAGGATTGGTCCCAGTATGAACCCAGTCCACCATCGATATAAGTCCAGCTTTCGGGTGGAAATTCATTTTCAAACCCTTCAACAAGGCTGCCTTCAGGCAGAGCATAACCGCTCAGCGGTCCTACATCAAAAGGTGAATTTGTTCCATTATGTGTAATCTGCATCATAGCTTCTTTTGATCCCGCTGTTAAAGGATCAAACATAATAGGGATAGTTTGTGAATTACCAGACTCCATTTCTATCGGGTAAGTAATAGCTCCCAAAGCAAAGTCATCGGGATCAGCACCTGTGAACAATATGTCTCCGTCGTTAATGGTCAAAGTACCCACTCCTACATTTGTCAGCGTACAATCGACAGGATCAGGCATATCACCAATTGCTATCGTTCCGAAATCTTGCTCCATCGGTGAGACTTCCAGTACTGGATCGGTTGGTATCTCTTCGTAGGTGAAATCGTCTATGTAGATACTACGGAACCAACTGGGGGTAGCCCCATGTTTGAAAGCAACATATTGATCTGTCCCCACATAACTATCGAAATGTACCATAAATTCCTGGTATGTGCCAGTCAACTCGGTATCAGCTTCGATTATCTGGAATGGTGTAAATGTAGCTGCATCTGTAGGATCGCTCATCGTTCCAATAATCAAATCAGGGATGTTAGTAGTAGAACTGCACTTTGCCCAGAAACGGATACGGCTTTCGTTCAAACCAGTTGTCGGTGGTGTGATCAGCATAATTTCCGCATCTATTTCATCATTTGAATATAGTCTTACATGATTCGAAGGTGAAAGTGGTGTCCCCGAAGTATAAGTTTCCACTCTCGGACTAGTTGAGGTTGGATGATCTACTATTTTACTCCATCCAATCGGTAGATCGGGGGTAGAAACATCATCGAAATCCTCGAAATGAGGAGCTATCATTGGAGAAACTGCGGTGGTGGTAATTTCCACACTATCACTTACATTACTATCGCTTTGCGATGTTGCGCTAAAGCTAATAGTATCTGTATCTCCCATCCCGGCATCGGCGGGCACCGTTACATCCAAGTCAACAATAGCTGTCTCGCCTGCATCAACAGCAACCGTTGCGGGGAAGTCATATACCCAGCTTCTAACTATTCCAGTAACATTGATATTATAGGTATCGTTTTGTGTACCTCTATTTTCGATCTCGATCTCATAACTATCTGTTGTTCCAGATTGAACTGTCCTGTCGCCGGTTAAGTTCGATATACTAACATCATAATCAGGTAATTCAAATAATAATACATCGTCTACATACACATAGTTGTACCCAACATCAACTGGAATATAATAATTGAAAGCTATGTATTTATCTCCGCTATAGGCGTCTAGATTGACAAAATACTCTTCCCAACTACCTGTAAAGTTTTTTACATCAAGTTCTATGGCATTGGCATGAAGATCGGCAACATTATCATATACCTCATCCATAATCATAATGCGCATTTTTTCTTTATCACCATTTGGTGTTTGTGAAGAATAACCAAAAAATGACAACATCAATCCATCGTCCATATTAATTGGGGGAGTTATCAGCCATTCGTCAGCAAGATAGTTTGATGAATAACCATTATAAGACCGTGCTGCATAAGAGCCTGTATTGCTTGACACACTGCTTTGTTCCCAATATGAACCGCTAACACCATTCACAATTGTCCAACCCAGCGGGGGCCATTCATCTTCGAAACCTTCATCCCAAGGGAACTGAATAATCGGTGTCGCTGTAGTCGTAAAACTCCAAACCGGTCCTTCGGTTGTAAGTCGATTTTCCTCTGCGCTATGAGCTATGACCTGCCACTCATATACTGTGACTCCATCAAGATCGCTATAGCTATAGCTGCCTGTAGCCCCAGCAGTTTCTCCGCTTACTACTTCTACCATATTCCCGGCTTCACCAAACCATAGGTCATAGGTATCTACACCTTCGCCAAAATCCCAATTTAAATCTCCTGTTAATGCAACACCAATAGCACCATTTTCTGGTACCGGGTTGGAAACAATGTCAACAATTTCTACAACAATAGGCTCTGTTATACTCTCCGGAGTACTCGCACCGGGATTAGACCAAGTTCCGCCTGATTCTGCCACTATTTCATTATCATGATCCATAATTGCATAATAGTTTTCTGATGACCAACTACCTTCAGTATAAGATGTAGTTATTTGATCGCCGTCTGCAACTGCAAAAGTATGATATTCAGGACCTGCACCAGTATCTAAAGTGATATCTTCCAATACTACATCCCCGTTCACATATACGGTCAATAATCCACCATTCCAACCATCACCATAGCTGTCTATTAAAGCAACAGACCATATGATCAAAGGTTCTGTTATACTTTCCGGAGTACTAGCACCGGGATTATCCCAAGTTCCGCCTGATTCTGCTACTACATCATCATGTTGGTTCAGAATAGCATAATAATTTTCATTTGACCACAATCCTTCAGTATAGATAGTGCTTATTTCATCTCCGTTTTGTACAGAAAAAGTATGATACTCTGGTCCTTCACCCGAATCTAAAGTTATCTCGTCTAAAACAACCGTATCATTAACATATACGGTCAATAATCCACCATTCCAACCATCACCATAGCTGTCTATTAAAGCAACAGACCAGTCTGTTGCGGACAAACCGGCTACGATGGCTAACATAGCTAATAATAAAAACGTCTTCTTCATAATTTCCTCCATAAATTTTTGTTTTTTTTAATTTTTCCAAACTTGTTCAAACTACAATTGTTGAAACCTTTACTTTTAAATAATGTTATAACAGTCATATTATACATTGGAACTGCTGAAATTAGCGAATTTCACATCCGTTCCATATGCCTCCTTCCCCTCTTTTTTTGAAAGTCGGTTCATGCTGCAACATGACGATTTGAATTTAATGTAAAAATCAGTCAACTACTTTTTAATATTTTTTTACTAATCTATTCTAAAAGCATCGAAAAGCAGTTGGTATTGGTTATCCAGTTTTTGGTTATAATCATCATGCTCAGAGCTTTTATAAGCCCACTGATCACTTTTTTGCGAGAGGGCATAATAAAGCTGCCATTCATATTCGTATTCCTCTGTGATAATTTCGGCAAGCGCTTCTTTTTGTGCGCGGCTAAAATCATCCAAATCCAAGCTTGCCAGCACCGAGCGTCTGATCTTCATCGGATTTCTGGCCGAGTAAAAGGCGAATGTGTCTATAATTTGCTCATCAAACCCGAGATTACGGCTATATCTTCTCAGTTGGCGTTGGTTATCGAACTCCATCTCGCTGAGCAATTCGAGTTTATGCTCTTCTATATTGGCATCTGCCAGTCTTTCCATCACCAAAGGCGAGAACAGATAGCTCTTTTCCCGATAGACATCGAGATCAAAAACATTCTGCACGAAAAAGAGGGCGATGAAAGAGATGATGCCGGCAGTTATGGGAGTAGTAACCCATCCGGAGGCGATCTTGCCCATCACCTTCCAGTTGATATTCCGTGCCCCTTTGGCAAAGGCAATCCCCAAAATTGCCCCCACGATAGCCTGCGAGCTGGATACCGGCACCAATGGTATGGGTGGTAAGCCCAGCGCAACAAACCAATCTCTGAGTCCCTGAGAAGCGAAGATATACAAAACCAGCGAATGGGATATCACCACCACGAAGGCAGTTACGGGCGAAAGGCGGAAAATATCTTTGCCCACCGTTTTCATCACTCTTGCCGAATAGGTAAAAATTCCCACTCCGATAGCTAGCGCACCGATCAGAAACAATTGCTGTGTTCCACTGAATCTAATATTTCCCAGTAGCATAATATCATCAAAAGGAGAAGCGGGTATGAAGACACCCATAACATTGGCGATATTATTAGCGCCCAGACTATAAGCACCCAGTGCACCGGCTACTATCAAACCGATACGCGTATAGGCATCCATAGTGAGCAGATGGATCTGCACACTTTCCAATATTTTCTTGATAAGCTTATAGAGAATAATCGCAAAAAGTGCTGCGAGGATAGGACACAAGACCCATGTAGTCACGATCTTGGTGAGCGAATTCATATCGGTGGGCGAACCGCTAAACAGATTCCAACCAATAATAGCGCCGACAATAGCTTGCGAGGTAGAGACCGGCAGTTTCATCCGCGTCATCACTGTTACGGTAAATGCAGCCGCCAGAGCAACTGTAAACGCTCCTGCCAGTTTGTTCACGGCACCGAGTTCACCAAGTGTATGGGATGCGCCGGCGCCTTCCAATACAGCGCCCAAGATCAGAGCTAGAGCAGCTATGATCGCTGCCAATTTGAATTTGATCATCCTGGTACCTACCGCCGTGCCGAAGACATTGGCTGCATCATTGGCACCAAGTGACCAACCTAAAAATAATCCACTGGAAAGATAGAGAAGTATCACCTACTCATCCTCGCTCAGATCTGCCTTTTTATCGTATAGATCGCCAGTCTGTCGCTCACAGCTTCGGCACAGTCGGAGATCTTCTCTACATTCTCGGTAAAATAACGCAGGTGTATCTTCTTGCTAAGTGAAAGGTCATCATCGAAGATCTTCCGCTTCAATTTCACCGCGATATTATCAGCTTCACTTTCGTAAAAACTGACTTTATGGATATGATCGTTCACCGAACCGAAATCCTTGAAAAACGCCCTGATCGCTCGCACGAGCCATTCTATGCTTTGAACGGAAGCATCGGCTAACTCCATGAAAAGTTCATCGAATTGGGGTGGAATATCCGGGTTTTCCAGCGAGAATTTCATCAGCGTCTCTTTGGTGGTATCGATCACATCATCGGTGTTTTCCAAAATTGCCAACACATCTCCCCTGTTCTCGGGGATCAAAGTTTTCAGATAAAGCTGCCTTTCCACATTCATTCGTAGCTCATCCGCTTTTCTCTCATAATCCATCACACAAGTGAGCCGTTCATGAAACTCTTCATCATTATCTTTGAGATAATTTTCCAGACCTTTTTTGAATTGGATACCACTCTCACTGACCAGATCCAAAAATCTATCAATCTCAGATTCGAGCATTTTGGACAACTTAAGCAAAATCGGCATCGTTACCTCCTTCACATTTCATCAATGCAGAATATCAAAATCCATCTTTCGCTGTCAATGATTTCCGGTGAAAAGTGGTGGAAGAGTAGCTATATCAAGTTTAGAGTTTAGAGTTGAGGGTTTAGAGTTCTGAAGTTTGTCACACTGAGTAGCTTCGGCGTAAGCCGGAGCGTATCGAAGTGTGAACTTAGGAAATGTGGCATTGTCACCCTTCGATACAATTCCGACAAGTCGGAATCACTCAGGGTGACAGCTGGTAGAGAATAGGGATTTGCTAATTTAATAAGAGCATGGAGCGTAGGACAAGATGTCATCTTGTCTTCGGAAAAATAGAAAGAAATGAATTGATGATTTTATTCGCTGATACTCATGGAACTTTATTAAAAGAGAAGCAATCCTCCTTTGCCAAGGCTACGGAGGACAGGGATGCAGTTTAGTGTTCTGAAGCTTGTCACACTGAGTAGCTTCGGCGTAAGCCGGAGCGTATCGAAGTGTGAACTTAGTAAATGTGGCATTGTCACCCTTCGATACAATTCCGACAAGTCGGAATCACTCAGGGTGACAGCTGGTAGAGAATAGGGATTTGCTAATTTAATAAGAACAGGGAGCGTAGGACAAGATATCATCTTGTCTTCGGAAAAACAGAAAGAAATGAATTGATGATTTTATTCACCGGTACTCATGGAATTTTATTGGAAGAGAAGCAATCCTCCTTCGCCGAGGCTACGGAGGACAGGGATGCAGTTTAGGGTTCTGAAGCTTGTCACACTGAGTAGCTTCGGCGTAAGCCGGAGCGTATCGAAGTGTGAGTTGGTGCAAGAGTAGCAGGATGATGTTTAGAGTTTAGGGTTGAGGGTTTAGAGGTTAAGAAGACGGAATACGGAATACAGAATACAGTAGGCAGAAAGAAAATAGAAGATAGAAGAAAGATGGTAGAGAATAGAACATGTCACACTGAGTAGTCCTGCACCTACTTTCCCAGCTATACCGACTAAGAAAAAAGAAAGTAGGTGCAGGACGTATCGAAGTGTGAGCTTAGTAAGTGTGGTATTTACTTCTCACCCTTCGATACAATTCCGACAAGTCGGAATCACTCAGGGTGACAGCTGGTAGAGAATAGGGATTTGCTAATTTAATAAGAGCAGGGAGCGTAGGACAAGATATCATCTTGTCTTCGGAAAAACAGAAAGAAATGAATTGAAGATTTTATTCACCGGTACTCATGGAACTTTATTGGAAGATAAGCAATCCTCCTTCGCAAATGCTTCGGGAGGCTACGGAGGACAGGGATGCAGTTTAGGGTTCTGAAGCTTGTCACACTGAGTAGCTTCGGCGTATGCCGGAGCGTATCGAAGTGTGAGTTGGTGCAAGAATAGCAAGATAATGTTGATTTGTTGAATCGTTGAGTTGTTGAATTGCCTGCCATGTGGAACCTGTCTGTTCCACTGTGGCCTGCCGTGTGGAACCCAGTCTGTTCCACTGCGGTAAAATTTCGTCAGGAATATTTCACTGGGGAAATTTGTTATTTACAAAAAACCCCTCTGACCGGCTGGCGCCGGTCTTCTCCCCTTACGAAGGGGAGCTAATACCCTTATCAGCAATGGGTTGTGTCCATATATTGTCCCCCTTCCCAAGCGGGATTAAAAGGGGGTTTTCACCCATTCATAGGGTTTCGCAAGCTCATCCTTTGCTATGATAAATTTCTGCTTCGCAGAAATACCGTTTTGGCAATTAGCATTTTGGTGATTGGTGCTTATTTGGAATTTGGTGCTTGGGATGTGGAATTTTAAAAACCCTATGCCTAAAGGCGCAGGCTATTATTTCGGTCATTGGCAAATCCCTCTCTCAGTCTCTTCTTCTTGCTTTTCATACTTCGATACGAAACTCAATTCGAAAGAAATTCTTAGAAGAATGAAATCTCGTTTCTACTCAGTATGACAATTTCTTATATCTATTAATTCCGGCGTAGCCAAATTCCTATCAATTCCGCGAACGAAGTGAGCAAATTCCTCTCTAAATCTCTGAGTCTAATTCTTCTATCACTCTGTGATCTCTGTGTTCTCTGTGGTTACTTTTTCCCTGTATTCTGTCTCCCGTATTCTGCATTCTCCCCCTCTCACTACTCTCCCCCCTGCCGAGCGAAAAACTATTATTGACATTTTTCTATCCTCAGAAAATAAGTATCCTAAAGCGATAGCTTGATATTGAGAGGTGAAAGATGAAAAAAGATTTTGTTAAGATTCTCAAATTGGATAACGAAGTAGAGGCACAGTTGATGAAAAACAGTCTGGAAGAGAGAAACATTCCTCATATGGTCCGCTCCTACCACGATTCAGCCTACGATGGTATCTATCAGTTTCAGAAAGGTTGGGGAGTGATATTAGCGCCGGAGAGTTTCAAAGAAGAGATCATGGAAATCTACAACGATATCCAACATCTGGACAATGAATAAAAAATATATCGGCGCTCTAGATCAGGGTACTACCAGCACCAGATTTATCGTTTTCGACCATCGATCGCAGATTATAGCATCTCAAAATCTTGAACATAAGCAGTATTATCCCCATGCCGGTTGGGTGGAGCATGATGCAGAGGAAATTTGGGAAGCTACCCGCTCGGTGATAAAACAAACACTATCCGATTCCGGTATATCCGGCGATGAACTGGCAGCGCTCGGGATCACCAATCAGCGCGAAACTCTGGTAGTATGGGATCCGCAAACCGGCAAGCCCTATCATCGTGCTATAGTATGGCAGGATACCCGTACAGACGAACTCTGCCAGAAGCTCAGTGACAAATATGGTGATGAGTATTTTCGCGATAAAACCGGCCTCCCACCAGCGACATATTTCTCCGGTCCCAAACTGACCTGGCTGCTTCAGAGTAATCCTCAGATTCGCAAAGCTGCTCAAAATGGGCGGGCTATCTGCGGAACGATAGATACTTGGCTACTCTGGCAGCTCTCCGGAGGAGCAAGTGGCGGAGTTCACTACACCGATATTACCAACGCCAGCAGAACTATGCTGATGGATCTGAAAAGTTTAGCTTGGGACGATGAGCTTCTGAAGATCATGCAGATCCCAAGTGAGATGCTGCCGCAAATCCGCTCTTGCAGCGAAGAGTATGCCCGCACTACAAAAGCCGGCATCTTTTCTACTGAGATCCCGATAGCAGGAATTTTGGGAGATCAGCAGGCAGCTCTGTTTGGTCAAACCTGTTTCTCTGTGGGTGAGGCGAAAAACACCTATGGAACCGGCTGCTTCTTGCTTATGAATACCGGCGAAAAACCGGTGTCTTCCAAATCTGGTCTGATCACTACAGCAGGCTACAAACTCGGCAAAGAGAAAGCGGTTTATGCACTAGAAGGTTCCATCGCTATGGCAGGTTCGCTGGTACAATGGTTTAGAGACAATTTTGGCTTGATATCTACCTCCGGCGAGATCGAGACTTTGGCAAGTGAAGTAGATGATAATGGGGGGCTCTATTTCGTACCGGCATTTTCGGGGCTGTTTGCTCCCTATTGGAATGCTCAGGCACGTGGTTTGATCATAGGATTAACTCATTACAATAACAAAAGTCATATAGCCCGGGCTATTTTGGAAGCTACCGCATTCCAGACCAAGGATGTGTTTGAAGCTATGCAAAAAGATACCGACATCTCGATACCGACACTCAAAGTAGATGGTGGGATGACGGTGAACCATCTGCTTATGCAGTTCCAGTCCGACCTGCTCGCTGTTCCGGTAATCAAACCGAATGTGAGTGAAACTACCGCTCTCGGCGCTGCTTACGCTGCCGGATTGGCAGTTGGATTTTGGGATTCGAAAGAAGCTTTGCGCAAAAACTGGATAGAAGAAAATCGTTGGCTTCCCAATATTGATGATAGCGAGCGGAAAAAACTGTATTCAAATTGGCAGAGAGCCGTAAAAAGATCATTAGATTGGAGGGATAGATGAGTTTGAAAGAGCATCATAAACCTTTCTCACATGAAGGTAACAAAGATATCGGCGTAGTAGTGATCCACGGATTTACGTCCACAACCTCGAGTGTGATGCCCCTGGCAGAAGCTTTTGCAAAAGAAGATTACCATGTGGAAGTTCCCACCCTGCATGGTCATGGCTCCGATTGGCAGGATCTAAACAAAATTACCTACCGACAATGGATTGAACAAGTGAGAGCTGCTTATTTCAAACTCGCTGAAAGAGCAGATCGCGTGTTTGTCTGCGGTTTATCTCTGGGTGGAACTCTCTCCCTTTATCTTGCCCAAAAATATCCGGCAATTTCCGGGCTAATCCTGATTAACAATGTCTGTATTCTCAAGAAACCGGGCTTGTTCTTCCTCCCCATCCTTCGCTTTATCATCCCATCCATACCCGGAATTGCTTCCGATATCAAAAAACCATTGAACAAAGAGATAGCATACGACCGCACCCCGCTGAAAGGTCTATATCAACTTGTCAAACTGATGCGTATCACCAGAAAAAAATTGCACCGCATCCACCAACCGGCTCTGATATTCAAATCCGTAGAAGATCATGTGGTGCCGATGGCAAGTGCCACTTATACCCTGAAAAAAATCAGGTCAACCGACAAGCAATTGATCATGCTGAAAGATTCTTACCATGTTGCCACTCTGGATAATGATGCCGAGAAGATTATCAAAAAAAGTATCGAGTTTATCAAACGCATCAGCAAGCAGGAGAATTGATGGCAGAGCTCGTAGTTATCAAAGCTGATATCACCAAAATCGAAGTTGATGCGATAGTGAATGCTGCCAATAATTCACTTCTCGGTGGCGGCGGTGTGGATGGCGCTATTCACAAAGCTGCCGGTGAGCAACTATTGGAAGCTTGCAGAAAACTAAACGGATGTAAGACCGGCGCTGCCAAGATCACTCCCGGCTTCAATCTCCCCTGCAAATGGGTGATCCATACTGTCGGTCCTGTTTGGCAGGGTGGCGACAAAGGTGAAGAAAAATTATTGAGAAGCTGTTATCAGAACAGTCTTGCTTTGGCACAGAAGCACCATATTCGTAGCATAGCTTTTCCGGCTATCAGTTGTGGCGTCTATGGCTACCCACCGGAGAAAGCCGTCAAAACAGCCGTTGCGGAAGTCAGAGAACAGATCGGTGACATGCCGCAACTTCAAACCGTTTATTTCGTCTGTTTCAATGATAACATTTTTCAGCTCTACGACAAAGAAGTGAAAGAACAAGTGAGGTAAAAATGATAGAAAGAATAATAACACCCGGGCAGAAGGACGACGAACTCGAATTCGATCGTAGTCTTCGCCCCAAGACTCTTGAAGACTTTATCGGTCAAGCCAGATTGAAGGAGATCTTGTCGATTACAATCGAGGCTGCCAAACAAAGAAAAGAACCGCTCGATCATATTCTATTCTATGGTCCTCCCGGTTTGGGTAAAACCACGCTGGCGCATATCATTGCCAACGAGATGAATGTGGATGTCAAGCTCAGTTCCGGTCCCGTAATGGAAAAAGCACCCGATCTTGCCGGCATCCTTACCAATCTTCAAAGAAGCGATGTCTTTTTCATAGATGAGATCCACAGATTGAACCATGTAGTGGAAGAATATATGTATCCGGCGATGGAAGATTTTGCTATGGAGATCATCATAGACAGTGGTCCTCGTGCTCGCTCTATCAAAATAGATATCGAACCGTTTACGCTGATAGGAGCCACTACCCGTGCCGGTTTACTTACCGCACCTTTGCGGGCGAGATTTGGGCTGGCTCTCCGGCTCGATTATTATGATGTGGAAAGCATCAAAAAGATCATCTGCCGTTCGGCAAAACTATTGGAGTTGCAAATTGACGCTGATGCCGTCAAGGAAATAGCTCGCAGAAGCCGCGGTACTCCCAGAGTAGCAAACCGGCTGCTCAGACGTGTGCGCGACTATGCTCAGATCAAGGGAGACGGTACCATCACCAAAGAGATGGCTCTGAGAGCACTCGAGCTTCTCAATGTCGATTTTGCCGGCTTGGATGATATGGACAAGCGTATTCTGATAACGATAATCGATAATTATCAAGGTGGACCTGTAGGTCTGAAAACGCTGGCTATAGCTGTAGGAGAAGATCCGGGTACATTGGAAGAGATCTATGAGCCTTATCTGATCCAACAAGGTTTTATGGATAGGACTGCGCAAGGGCGGAAAGCAACTCTGAAGTCGTACAAGCATTTCGGAATGAACCCGGAAGCAATGCAAACCGACCTATTCGAATAAATCTTCTCTTCCCGATCTCAAAGTTTACATAATCATAGCAGATCTTCTCTGCCTCTGCTTTTCAAAAATTCCACGATCTGCTTTACATTCTCCGCTTCCTCTTTGCTAGCGAGCAAGATCGCATCTTCCGTGTCGATAAGTACCAGATCTTTCACACCGAGCAGAGCGACGAATTTATCCGAGAATACCAGATTATCTTGGCTATTTAATGCCTTATGCTTGCAATTGAGCACATTGCCATCTTTATCTTTTGGGGAAGTATCATAAAGTGAACGCCAGTTGCCCACATCACTCCAACCATAATCTACCGGGATCATTGCTCTGTTTCCCGCTTTTTCCATGATTGCAATATCGACCGGCAATCTGGGCATATCTTTGTAAAAATGATCTATCTGAGTATAATAACCTTCCTGCTGCCACAAAGCTCTAATCTCGCTGAGCAGATAGACGATCTCCGGAACATGGCGCTCGAATGCTTTCCAGATAGTGCTGATATTCCAGACGAACATACCGCTATTCCAGTAGAATTTTCCACTATCTATATATTTTTGGGCTATTCCCAGATTGGGTTTCTCCACAAATTTCTCAACTTCAAATATATCGCTCTCTATTTTTTCTCCTTTTTTGATATAACCATACCCTGTAGCCGGATAAGTCGGCTTGATACCGAAAGTCACCACATAACCTTGTTTAGCTGCTTTCTGTCCGATATCCAAGCTTTGCAAAAAACTGGGTGTATCTTTGATAAGATGGTCTGCCGGTAATACCACAATCGTCTCGTCTTCTTCTACCCTCTCTTTGATATACAGAATACTAAGCGCTATACAGGGAGCTGTGTTCATACCGAAAGGTTCGATGATGACATTCTCTTCCGGCAATTCCGGGTGATATTCCCTTATCAGAGCGGCTTGCTCTGCTGCTGTAACTATGTAGATATCTTTCAAATCGACTTTGCCGTTCAGGCGCCCGATAGTAAGCTGCAGCATCGTTTGGGGAGATATCAGCTTTAGAAATTGTTTCGGTTTCTCTTTTCTACTCAGTGGCCAAAATCGAGTGCCACTACCACCTGCCATTATCAGAGCGATCATCTTTGACCTCCATTTTTATTATCTTCTTTTCTCAGATCTATCACAGCATGATCACGAGGAATATCGAGCTCAAAGACTTTATCTTCCAAGTCTATGTTATAGCTTTCTCCCGAGAGTCTGTATGTCACTTTGTTACCATCTGTTTCATAGATCTCTATCTGTTCGATCTCTCCGTTTCTCATCTCTACTTCTATTGTCTGTTCATCTGTTATCAGTCTCAAACCTCTGCCCTCTTCAACCGGAAAAATCTCTTTCTCCGATTCCTGCCAATAGTTTTTGATTATCTTCTCCGGTCGCAGTTCAAAATCGAATTCATCGGTTATCATAACCTGCTTGGAAGAAACATCAATAAGATACATGACATCTTTGTCTATTAGAAGCTTCTGTCCCTCCGGCTCGGAATATTGCAAAAGGAACCTATGGCTATCGTAAAATATTTTGCCTTTGGAAATCACGGTTCTATCTATAGTCTGCCAAAAGTTTATCTGTTCGAAATCACCTTGAAAAGAAATGATCTCAGCGTAGAAATCCATCACAGAATCGTAAATCTCATCTATCTCATCCGCAGCCAAGAAAACTATCGAACCGACAAGCACCACAATCATAAAGGCTTTTATCATACGTCTATTCCCATATCTCTAAGCTCATCTTGAGTTACCAAGACTTCACGCGGTTTACTGCCACTATATTTACCGACAATGCCATACTGCTCCAACAAATCTATCAATCTGCCGGCGCGGGCGTAACCGATCTTGAAATGCCTCTGCAACATAGATACCGAGGCAGTTTCCGATCTCACGATCACAGCAGCTGCTTCGGGAAGCAACTCATCATCATAATTATTGATATTCATCCCCCCTTTTTTCTCTTCCGGTTCAAAAGTGATCTCCTCTTCCGGCTTAGGCTGCGTTTTCAGGTATTCGATCAGTTTTTTCACCTCATGTTCGGAAACATAAGCACCATGCATGCGGATAGGATATCCCTTATCCGCTGGTAGAAAGAGCATATCTCCTCTTCCGAGCAACGTCTCTGCTCCGTTCATATCCAAAATAACTCGTGAATCTATTTTGTTGGAAACTTGGAAGGCAACTTTGGTGGGGAAATTCACTTTGATAAGACCTGTCAGAACTTGGGCTGTAGGTTTCTGCGTAGCCAACACCAGATGGATACCGATAGCGCGCGCTTTTTGTGCCAACCTGGTAAGATTTCGCTCCAGATCTTTACCGGAAGACATCAACATCAGATCGGCAAGTTCGTCTATCAATACAACGATAAAAGGCAGTGGTTTTTCATCACTATCGTCTTGCTTCGCTTTTTTGTCTCGAAGCTGCTTATTATAAGATTCCAGATCACGGGAATGAACACTCTGCAAAAGCTCGTAGCGTCTTTCCATTTCGGTGACACACCAATTCAGCACTGTCATCGCCTCTTCCGGACTGGAAACCACTTTCTGAATCAGGTGCGGAATATCTTCATAACGTCTCAATTCTATCCGTTTGGGATCTATCATCACAAAACGTACTTCCTCCGGTGTGGTATTGAAAAGATAGGAACAGATCAACGCATTTATGCAAACACTTTTTCCCGAACCGGTCGTACCTGCTATCAAGAGATGTGGCATAGCTGCCAGATCAGTTACGGTCGGATTACCCGACACATCTTTGCCGAGTGCAAAAGTCAATTTACTCTTTGATTTACGAAATTCTTGCGAGAGTAGAATGTCCTTCAGATAGATGATGTTACGCTGCTTGTTCGGCACTTCGATACTGACCACACCTCTTTCGGTTACCGGTGCTACTCTTATACTCTGTGCTTTGATAGCCAGAGCCAAATCTCCCGAAAGTGAATTTATCTTGTTCACCTTCACACCTGCAGCCGGCTCCAGCTCGTATTGCGTGATTATCGGACCGACATTTACATTGATAACCTTAGCTTTTACGTCGAATTCGGATAGCTTGCTCTCCAATAGTTCACTGGTAACCAATGTCTGTTTCTGCAGCTCTTTTCTATCTGCGGTACTTTCGGGGCTATCGTCCAAAAAGGCTTCCGGAGATGGTATTTGGTAAACATCAACAGAACCGCTCGCACCCACATCTTTTTGGTTAGTGTGAGTGACCGGCTGTTTTTGAGTAACCGTAGGTTTCTTTTTTGTATCTTTTTTGGTCAGATTGTCTTTGATCTTCGGTTTCTTCTCTTTAGTCTTTTTCACCGGTTTCTTTTTCTTCTCTTTTTGCGGATGCTTCCTGCCGGACTTGAACAGTGAGAACATGAATTTGAACATGGCGCGGATGGTAGATATCTCGAATATCACCACCAAACTGGTAAGTATCAGAGCAATGGAGATCAATAGCGCACCTGTATAGCTAAAGATCCTTTCGAAAAACACGACTACATAGATCGGCACTATCCCGTGAGCTTGTATTCTTTCGGGATCTATCAGCAATATGAACATATTCAGAAACAAAGCTAACACCACGAAACTAATGATCTTGAAGGTGAATTTTCTCTCCGGTTTCAAAAATACCATCGAAAACCCGATCAAAGCGAGGATAATAAGCCAGGCGATGCTAAGAAATCTGCCGAAGACTACATGCGCCCAATAGGCAGATAATGCACCAAAAATCCCGATCGGATTATAAAGCTCGGGAAAGTCTAACCTTACAATCTGGGAGAATGAAAGTTCCGCATTCTGGATAGTAAGATAATCGTAGATGATCAGATCATATTTGTCCAATACTGCTATCAATAACAGAACCGAAGCGAGTAGGATAACTAATCCCACTATTACAGTCGATGTCTTCTTCTTATTTTTCATGAGCCCTTCTTTCACACATTAAACCTTATGATCAGCACATCTCCATCCTGAACTTGGTAAGTTTTACCTTCCAAGCGGATGAGCCCTTTTTCACGCAATGCTTTCTCGCTGCCGTATTTTACCAAATCTTCATATTTGAAACATTCGGCACGGATGAAACCGCGGGCGAGATCGGTGTGGATCTTCTCCGCTGCATCCAGTGCAATCATCCCTCGTTTTATCGTCCACGCATGAACTTCCTTTTCTCCAACCGTAAAGAAACTGATAAGCCCCAAAACATCATAAGATAGAGCTGTCAGGCGATGACGTGCTGAACGCTCAATCTCATATTC
>Ga0334901_1000324_pt1 | contig 70754 bp, 65 predicted proteins | sample GraSluR3_MG_3_FD_207216 | JGI IMG/M metagenome (GOLD analysis project Ga0334901, IMG submission 207216) | Sludge microbial communities from methane-producing bioreactor in Wageningen University, Netherlands - Granular Sludge_15_08-R3 | ecosystem: Engineered > Bioreactor > Anaerobic >...
GAGGGTTGCCCCGTCTTCTATAAGGGATGCACAGTTTCTGCCAATTGCACATTCGATTTCATCAGGGTCTGCAAAATGGGCTGGTTCCAATGGTGTGTTGTCTTCTACAAAGAAATTGATCATGCTCGTTGGAATCATTGCATCACCCCATGCCCTTGGGACATTTTCGTTGACAACAGCAATGGTGTAGTCGGCTGTTTCGATAGCTGCAAGTGTGGCATCCACAGATGTTCCCAGTGAGACAAAACCATGTTTGTCGGGTGTCGATACCTGTATCATTGCAATGTTGCATGGCAAAGCGCCGCTCCTGTATAGTTTTTGAGTTTCGCTCAGGAAAACCGGAATGTAATCTGAATACCCTGCCTGGACGCTTTTGCGGACATTGCCGCCTACAAAGAAAGCTTGGTGGAAAAAGATACCTTCGAATTTTGGGTCGGTGTATGGTGCTTCTCCTTCTGTGTGCAGGTGATGGATCCTTACATCTTTCAACTCTCCCGCTTCTCCTCTGCGTATAAGCGCATCAATCAAGATCTTTGGGGCACTGGCAACACTGCTCAGGTGAATATGGTCACCCGATTTTACTACCTTTACCGCTTGGTCGGCACTGACGAACTGTAGATTATTGTGCATAATAAGTAATTGATAATTAGTTAAATATTGCTTTTAAAAATTCTCTTTAAAATTTTTTATCTTTGCGCTTTAATACTTCGGAATGACTACTGTAACAATCACAAGTGACTGGAAAAACGGGGACTATTATTCGGGTGCACTCAAGGGTGCACTCATCTCGTTATCTTCCGGCGTTCGTGTCGTCGATATTACAAATTCTGTTCCGAGTTTTGATGTTTTGCAAGAAATTTTCATTTTAAAGTCAACTTTTTGCAGATTCCCTCAAAATTCCATCCATTTGATGACAGTAATGAGTGAGCCTACATTGGAAAATCCCATGGTGATAGTTTTTTTTGAGGGTCACTACTTCATTGGTGTCAATGATGGACGGTTTTCCCTGTTGTTCCAAAACATTCCCTCCATCTGTTTTGAGATAAACAAACTCAAGGAGATTCCTTTCAGTACTTTCATGTCGTTGGAACTCTTTTGCGAGGGGGTAGGAATAATTCTGGAAAACCGTTTTGAGACATCAACAACTGCCTCGGAACTCAAGAGAGAGTATGGCGCCGGGGTTGTAAATACCAACGATTCCATTACGGGGAGGGTTGTCTATTGTGATTCATTTGGAAATGCCATTACAAACATATCAAAAGAGCTTTTTGACCGTTTGCATGGTGGAAGGAATTTCACAATTTATGTACAGGGTCCCTATACTAAGATAATAAAGATATCAAGAGGCTATCATGATAGTAATCCAGGAGAATTGATAGCATTGTTCAACTCATTGGGTTATCTTGAATTGGCTGTAAACCAGGGGTCTATTGTTTCCCTTGAGAGTTTGGACACATCTTCTGAGGTACGTATAAGGTTTGAAAAACAAAAATATCCTATAAATGAATAAAGAAAAAGCATTAGAAAGTTTCGGCAGGTTGCTGGATGTGATGGACAAGCTCCGGGCAGAGTGTCCCTGGGACAGGGAGCAGACAATGGAGTCGTTGAGGCCGCTGACCATAGAAGAGACTTATGAGTTGAGCGAAGCCATTCTGCAAAACGACAGTTTCAATATATCCAAGGAATTGGGTGATTTATTGCTCCATATAGTCTTTTACGCAAAGATAGGGGACGAAAGGTCAGAATTTGATATGTCAGATGTTATTGATCAATTGTGTGATAAGCTCATATTCCGGCATCCGCATGTGTTTTCCACAACTTCTGTCAATGGCACCCAGGATGTGGTCAAAAATTGGGAACAACTGAAAGGGGTAGAGAAAAACGGCAACAAATCCTTGCTATCCGGAGTGCCCTCTTCTTTGCCATCGTTAGTGAAGGCATACAGGATACAGGACAAGGCCCGGGCTGTCGGTTTTGACTGGCAAGAGAGGTCCCAGGTGTGGGACAAGGTCAAGGAAGAGATTGAGGAGTTTGAATCTGAAGTTGAAAAAAGCAATTTGCCCGGGGTCGAGGGGGGGGCCGGAAATGAAGTTGAACAGGAGTTTGGTGATTTGCTTTTCTCTTTGGTGAATGCCGCAAGGTTATACAAGATAAATCCGGATACTGCATTGGAGACGACAAACAGGAAATTCATAAAGAGATTCAATTATCTGGAAAAAATTGTCAAGGAACAAGGTATGTCGGTCAAGGACCTCTCCTTGGAGCAGATGGACAAGCTTTGGGAAGAGGCTAAAACAAAATGACAATGGAGGGAAGAAAGATACCAGAGTGGCAGGCCAGGAGTGAATTGATGTTGGGAGCAGAGGTTTTGAACAAACTCTTTTCCAAAAAAGTGGTTGTGGTTGGATTGGGAGGAGTGGGTGCTTATGCAGCCGAGATGATAGCCAGGGCCGGTGTTGGTGCCATGCTTATCCTGGACTCCGATGTTGTGAATGCCTCCAATAAAAACAGGCAATTGTTGGCTTTGGACAGTACGATAGGGAAGTCCAAGGTGTTTTTGATGGAGGAGCGTCTCAAGGATATAAATCCGGAAATCGGGATTGTAGTAAAAGAGGTTTTCCTGAACCAAGATAATGTGGAGAGGTTGTTGGATGGTTTTGATGCCGATATTGTGGTGGATGCCATAGATACTTTATCTCCCAAGATTGCATTGATACAATATTGTGTAGGCAAAGGAATTCCACTGGTCAGTTCAATGGGGGCGGGAGCAAAGATGGATGCAACAAAAATCAAGGTTAAGGACATATCCAAATCGTTCAACTGTCCTTTGGCTTACATGTTAAGGAAACGTCTCCGAAAACTGGGCATTTCCAAAGGTTTCAAAGTTGTCTTTTCTGAAGAGCTTCCCGATACCTCTGCAATTGTGCCGGTAGAAGAACAAAACAAAAAGTCACAAGTGGGTACAATTTCTTATATGCCTGCGGTGTTTGGTTGTATTGTTGCCCAGGCAGTGCTGGATCACCTTATAAAGGAAGTTGGTCATGAAAACAATTGACGATTATTTTTTTTATATATATTTGTAGTTTGATACCAACGCTAAACCTAAACAGATAAAACTGATGGGATTCAACATAAAAGAGGTTATGACCTCGGGAGAGATTAAGAGATTCATAAAGTTCCCCCATAAACTATACCGTAACAACAAACAGTATGTCCCTGTACTTGATTCTGATGAATACAAGACTTTGACAGCAAGTCCGTCTTTGGAATATTGCAAAATCAGGATGTGGGTAGCTGTTTCCGATTCTGGTGAAATAATCGGGAGGATAGCAGGGATTTACAATCCACGTTCCAATGAATTCCAAAATGAACAGAGGGTTCGTTTTGGCTGGTTCGATTTTATTGATGACAAATCTGTAGCAAAGGCTTTGCTTGAGGAAGTTTCGGAATGGGGAAAAGACTTGGGAATGAAAGAGATGCATGGCCCGTTAGGGTATAATACATGGAACCGTCAAGGTATGCTCACAGAGGGTTTTGAAAATTTGCCACCGGTGAATTGCCTTTACAATTTTCCATATTACTCCACTATCATGGACCAATTGGGAATGGAAAAACAGTTCGATTGGGTTCAGGTGAAGCTAAAGGCAAATGTTGGTGTGCCGGACAAGATAAGGAGGATAAACCAGATGTTGCTGGACAAATACAAACTCCGGATTTTGGATATAAAGAATTTGAAAAACTTTGACAAGTTCATAGATGGGTTTTTCAAGAGTTACAATGAGAGCTTCAGGGAAATAGACAATTTTGTCCCCCTGACCAAGGCAGAGGTGGAAACTATTGCAAAAGAGTATTTCCCCAAACTCAGGGATGAGCTTACGTGCATTATTGTAGACCAAAATGACAACATTGCTGCATTCGGTATTTGCTTCCCAAATTTGTCAAAATCTTTCCAGAAGGCAAAAGGGAAACTTTTCCCATTCGGGATGTACCATATAATGCAGGAGTTCAAAAAATACGACACAATTGACTTGATGATACTTGGGGCCGCACCTGAGTGGCAAAACAAAGGTATATCATCAATTTACCATACCCATATTGCAACCAACCTTGAGAGGGGGAGAATCAAATATGCAATCACAAACCCTCAGGCAGAAAACAACTCTGCATATAAGGTGTGGGACAGGTATGGATATGAGCCTTACATGAAACGAAGGTGTTACATCAAAAACATTGAATAATTATGCTGCTTAAAGAAGTTTGCGATTTGGTAGGGGGGAGTGTCGTTTGTGGTCAGGAGAGATTGAACGACAATGTGGAGTGTGCATTTGCCTCTGACCTGATGAGCGATGTGCTTACCCTCAAAAAAGACCATTTCCTGTTGATCACAGGGTTGGCAAACACTCAGTCTGTCAGGACGGCAGAGATGTCAGATGCACCTTATATCTTATTGTGCAGGGGCAAACAGGTCTCTTCTGAGATGATGGAACTTGCCTGTGAAAACAATATCCTGATAATCACCAGCAGCCTCTCTTTGTACAAATGTTCCGGACTGTTGTACAACGCCGGTTTGAATCCTGTCTATTGATATGCAGTTTGAATACAAAGTAGAAGGCGGGGACTTTACAATGGCCGGAGTTGCCTCTTCCCAGGTTAAGAAAACCCTCAAACAGCTTGGGGTAGATTCGTCCGTAATCAAAAGGGTTGTGGTGGCTTTGTATGAGGCAGAGGTCAATATCGTGGCCCATGCCTACAGAGGTGTCATTTATGTGGATATAGAAGGTGATGGTATAAAACTCAAACTGGTGGATGAGGGTCCGGGAATACCGGATGTTCCTTTGGCAATGACCAAAGGTTTTTCCACAGCATCTCCATCTGTGAGGGAGATGGGTTTTGGTGCAGGTATGGGGTTGCCAAATATAAGTGAGAACGCAGATTTTTTTTCCATTGAAACACAGGTAGGCCAGGGAACCACATTGCAAATAGAGATAAATTTTACTTAACTTTACAGTATGGAGAGACGTACTACATACAACAGGGCGCTGGAGATTTCCAAAGATGTATGCATCGGTTGCTCCCATTGTATAAAAGTATGTCCTACCGAGGCACTCAGGGTTTTTGGAGGCAAGGCCGGGATACACGCAGATTGGTGTATAGATTGCGGAGAGTGCTACAGGGTTTGCCCAACCAGGGCAATTGGTGTCATTGACGATGATTTCAAGCAGATTTTCAATTATAAGAACAGGGTGCTTCTGGTACCTTCTGTTTTTTTTGCACAGTTCGAAGATTCCATACCCAGAAAGGTTATTTACGATATCATTGGAGAACTCGGTTTTACAGAGGTATGTGCCGTGGAGCAGAGTGTCGATACTCTAATCTCTGAAATCAACGATTATATCCATGATGCAGAAAAACCTGTGATCTCTTCATTTTGCCCAGCAGTGATCCGCCTCATTCAGGTGAGGTTTCCATCATTGGTGGATAATATCATGAAGCTGCTGCCACCTATTGAAATCACTGCCCAATATTACAAAAAAAGATATGAAAGGGAAGGGGTTCCGGAGAGTGAGTACGGGATTTTCTACCTTACACCGTGCATTGGCAAGATAGCTGCCGTGAAATCTCCTGTGGGAGGCTATACATCTCCTATAAACGGGGTGATTAACATGGATTTTTTCTTTAACAAGGTATACCTGGCATACAAACAGAACACACCCATAACAAAGTCCATAAAGATCAACGGAGCCATCTCTTCCAAAGGGGTTTTGTATCCTACTACAGGAGGGGAATCCAGGCACATAAAAGGGAAAAGCCTTGCAATAGACGGGATGAAGAATGTGATAGATTTTCTGGAGAAACTGGAAAACGAAGAGATCAAAGATGTGGATTTCCTGGAAATAAGGGCTTGTGACGAATCCTGTGCCGGGGGGATACTCTCTTACCGCAACCGTTTCCTCACTACCAGGAGTTTGAGGGATTACGCATCACAAATGCCGGACACCCACCATTTGATACACGATTACAAATATTACTGCTCTGCAATAGTACATATGGACAAGATAGAGCCACGGAGCATGGTCAAATATGACAGGGACATAACCATTGCAATAGAAAAGATGGAGAGTGCCCGTAGGTTGAAGCGTCTTTTGCCCGGGATAGATTGCGGTGCGTGTGGAGCTCCGAGTTGCGAGGCTTTGGCAGAGGATGTAGTGAGAGGTCAGGCACAGGTAAATGCATGTATTTTCCTTAGGACAGTTTTGGAAAAAATGGGGGAGATCTCTTTGGAAGAGGCAATTGAAATAATGGAAAATATCTGGGGTTCGGAAAGATTTAAAAACGACAAATAACAAGTTATATTTATGAAATTAGCAGAGATTGCCGAAAAACTAGACCTTACGGTGTTTTCAGGAGAAAACAACCTTGACAAGGAGGTTACAGGAGGTTATGCATCGGACCTCTTATCCGATGTGATGGGCCATGCAAAAGAGGGGCAGATTTGGGTGACTCTCCAAACCCACAAAAACACAATGGGTGTTGCTTCTCTGAAAGATTTGAGTGCGGTTGTCCTTGTAAAAGGATTTGCCCCTGAGGCAGACACTCTCAAACTTTCCGAAATAGAAGGTATTCCCGTTTTGGGAAGTGACAAGGAAGCTTTTGAGCTTTGCGGGGAGCTCTACAAGTTATTGGGTTGAAAGCTGACCTTCATATCCACACTGTACTTTCTCCTTGTGGAGATATTGAAATGACACCTGTGGCTATTGTGAAAAATGCTCTTGACAAAGGATTGGAAATAATTGGTATAACAGACCACAACTCTACCCGTCAAGCTCCAATAATAAAAAAGATTGCTGCCAGGTATGGATTGCATGTGTTGTGCGGTGCAGAGATCACTACCAAAGAGGAGGTGCATGTTCTTGCTTTTGTAGATGGTTTGGATAAACTGGAAGCATTGCAAGGGTTCCTTGACCAGAACCTGGTCAAAGTGCCCAATGATCCTGTTTTTTTTGGATACCAACTGGTTGTGGATGAAGATGAAAATGTCTTGTGCCAAGAAGATGACCTGTTGATAGGTGCAATATCCGTGGGGATAGACCAGGTGGCAAAGTTTGTACACTCCCTTGGGGGTGTTTTTATTCCGGCGCATATTGATAAAAAAGCCAATTCACTTATCAGCCAGTTGGGATTTGTTCCTTCGGATATTGAAGCAGATGCATTTGAACTCTCTTGTATATGTGATGTGGGCTCTTTTTTCAAATCCAACCCCCATTTGTCCGGCAGGAATTTCATATCTTCTTCTGATGCCCATTTTCCGGGGGACATAGGGAAATGTTGCACCAACTTTGATATTTGTGATTTCTCTTTTGCCTCTTTTGTTGAAGCGTTGAGGCATTCTGCCGTCGATGATTTTGTGAAAAATTGATTTTAGCATGAACGATCTCTCCCTACATATAATAGATATTATCCAAAACTCCCTCTGTGCAGGTGCATCCCTTTTGAAGATAACCATCAACGAAGATACTGCTGCAAAGGTATTGGCCATTGAGATAGAAGATAATGGCAAGGGCATGGATGCAAGCCAGCTTGCAAGGCTTGACGATCCATTCTTTACCTCCAGGACTACCAGGAGGGTGGGGATGGGTATTCCATTGTTCCGCCAGTCGGCCCAACAGAGTGGTGGCGATTTGGTTGTCTCTTCAAGGCTTGGAACAGGTACCAAGGTGACTGCCTCTTTCCGTACGGACAATATTGACATGCCTCCTTTGGGAGATATTGCGAACAGCCTGATACTTATGGTCTCTGCCAATCCTGACAAAGACTTCCATTTTAGATATGTCTATGATGGGAGTGAATACATCTTTGATACAATGGAGGTCAAGGATGTGTTGGAGGGATTGCCATTGAACGACCCCTCTGTAATCAGGATGCTCACAGGAATGGTTCGGTCCAACATAGAAGATTTAAAAGGAGAGTCGGGGAACAATGGATAAAAAACGTGTTGTATTGCTCACCGGAGCAGGGGTGAGTGCCGATAGTGGCTTGGAGACATTCAGGGCTTCTGATGGTTTGTGGGCAAAACACAGGATTGAAGATGTTTGCACCCCTGAGGCACTGGAGAGGAATCCAAAGCTTGTGCTGGATTTTTACAATGCCAGGAGAAGGCAGCTGAAAAATGTCAGGCCAAATGCAGGACATTATGCGGTTGCAAAGCTTGAAGAGTATTTTGATGTGGATGTGGTGACCCAAAATGTAGATGATTTGCATGAACGGGCTGGCAGCAAAAACGTTTTGCACCTGCATGGAGAGCTTACCAAATGCAGAAGTGTTCTGGACCCATTATACATTGCAGATATTGAAGGAGATATACATGTAGGTGACCTATGTCCCAAAGGGGGGCAATTGAGGCCATATATCGTTTTCTTTGGCGAGGCAGTGCCTATGTTGGAAAAGGCTGCCAGGATTGTGGCAAAGGCCGATATCCTGATTGTAGCAGGGACATCGTTGGCAGTTTACCCGGCTGCCGGTTTGGTGGGGTATGCTCCATATGATACGGTTTTCTATATCCTGGACCCATCTCCAATACAAATTGGAGGAAGGAGGGTGATACATATGAAAAAGAGATTTGCAGAGTCTATGCCTGAGCTGACAAATATTTTGGTTAAAAAATATAATTGCATATAATTTACGCAGAGGTGTTTAGCTAAGTTGTTATGATAATATGAAAGCTAAATGATTATAAATAGTAAGTTTTGTTGATAAAAATTGTTGTTTATTTATAATTAAATCTTTTATTTTGTTAAGTTATTTTTTGTATTCGTAATAAAATATATACTTTTAAAAGTTAAAACGGGAGATATCAAAACCAAATAATAAATAGTATGAATAAAATCAAATCCCTTGACGATTTGCGCAAGATGAAGCAAAGTCTGGAACACGGAATGAATATCCGTGAGAAAAGCAATTCGCCGGAGTCTCTTGTTCAGATTCGTGTCGCCATGGCAACATGCGGAATAGCTGCAGGTGCCAGGACGGTCATGAATACTCTCATTGAGAAGATAGAGAAGGAGAAGATACCTGCCGTTGTGACCCAGGGCGGGTGTATGGGTTATTGCTATGCAGAGCCTACCATAGAGGTAAAGGTACCCGGCAAAGATCCGGTTGTCTTTGGTAATGTGGACTCTAAAGTGGCAATTGAGATCGTAGACAAGTACATTGTAAACGGAGAACTGATAGACGGTGTCATTCCAACGAACTATCAGACAATTAATGAGCAAAAGTAGAATTTATGGCACAGTACAAAATGCATTTGCTGGTTTGTGGTGGCACCGGATGCCGGGCCTCACAAAGTGAAGAGATCATAAAGAATCTCAACACAGAAATTAAGAACCTGGGCCTCGAAAATGATGCACAGGTTGTGACAACAGGATGTTTCGGATTTTGCGAAAAGGGTCCCATTGTAAAGATTGTTCCGGATAACACTTTCTATACTCAGGTAAAACCGGAGGATTGTGAAGAGATTGTCAGGGAACACATCCTCAAAGGAAGAAAGGTAACCAGACTTCTTTACGAAGACCCCGAGACACACAAGCATGTAGAGGACTCCAAGCATATGGGTTTCTACCAGAAACAACTCAGGATTGCCCTAAGGAACTGTGGATTCATAGATCCGGAAAACATTGACGAATATATTGCCCGTGACGGATATGCTGCCATAGCAAAGATCTTTGAAAGCATGACACCACAACAGGCAATAGACGAGATCAAGAAGTCCGGACTAAGAGGACGTGGCGGCGGAGGTTTCCCGACCGGACTCAAATGGGAGATAGCTTCAAAAAACAGTGCCGACCAAAAGTATGTGGTATGTAATGCAGATGAGGGAGACCCGGGTGCATTCATGGACCGCTCAATATTGGAGGGTGACCCCCATTCGGTTATTGAGGCAATGGCTATTTGCGGGTACTGTATTGGTGCCACCAAAGGTCTTGTCTATATCAGGGCAGAATATCCTTTGGCCATTAAACGTTTACAAACTGCAATCAAGCAAGCCAGGGAGTATGGCCTTTTAGGTAATGACATAATGGGCTCTGGCTTTGACTTTGATATTGAATTGAAATATGGTGCAGGAGCATTTGTTTGCGGAGAGGAGACATCACTGATCCACTCAATGGAGGGGCTCAGGGGAGAACCGACTGTAAAACCGCCATTCCCTGCAGAGAAAGGTTACAAAGGCAAGCCTACCAATGTGAACAACGTAGAGACATTTGCCAACGTTCCTGTGATTTATCTCAAAGGTGCAGATTGGTACAACAAGATTGGCACAGAGAAATCCAAAGGGACAAAAGTATTTGCCCTGGCAGGAAAAATCAACAATGTAGGTCTTATTGAAGTTCCTATGGGAATCACCTTGCGTGAAGTGATTTTTGAAATTGGCGGGGGTATCAAGAACGGTAAGAAATTCAAGGCTGTGCAGACAGGAGGACCTTCGGGAGGTTGCCTTACCGAAAAGCACCTGGACACACCAATAGATTTTGACAATCTGATAGCTTCCGGATCTATGATGGGTTCCGGTGGAATGATTGTGATGGACGAGGATGACTGTATGGTTGCCATGGCAAAATTCTATCTGGAGTTTACAGTGGAGGAATCTTGTGGCAAATGTGCTCCGTGCCGTGTAGGTAACAAAAGGTTACACGAGATTTTGGAGAAAATTTGTGCAGGAAAAGGAACTGAAGACGACCTGGAGTACCTCGAGAACCTGAGCAAGGTTATCAAGGATACCTCTCTTTGCGGTCTTGGACAAACTTCTCCAAATCCGGTACTCTCCACTCTGGAAAATTTCTACGATGAGTACCTTTCACATGTGAAGGAGAGAAGATGTATTGCAGGAAGTTGTAAGGCCCTTAAACTTTATACAATCATTTCTGATAAATGTACCGGTTGTACAGCTTGTACCAGGGCTTGTCCTGTTGGTGCAATCACAGGGGAAAAACGTCAACCTCACGTGATAGATGCAGACAAATGTATCCGTTGTGGTGCATGTTACGACAAGTGTAAATTCACAGCTATTCATGTTCAATAATCCACTTCTATGGAAAAGATAAATTTAACTATAGACAATATAAATGTAGAAGTAGATAAAGGCACTACTATCTACAAGGCAGCCAAGAAAATAGGGATTGATATCCCGGTGCTTTGCTACCTTAACCTGGAGCATCTAAATATTGAAAACCGTCCGGGAGGATGCCGTATATGCGTTGTGGAGGTTGAAGGCAGGAAAAACCTTGCTCCATCTTGCTCTACGGAGTGTACCCAAGGGATGGTTGTAAAAACACATACCCTAAGGGTGCTCAATGCCAGGAAAACCGTTTTGGAACTGATCCTCTCTGACCACCCTGCTGCATGTCTTACATGTTCCTCTTCGGGGCAATGCGATTTGCAGGACCTTTCACAAAAGATGGGAATAAGGGAGATACATGCAGTAGAAAATGCAGAGGTGTCCACTTACCGTAAGGATGCTTCTCCTGCCCTTAACAGGGACATGGACAAATGTATAATGTGCCGCCGTTGCGAGACTATTTGTAATGATGTACAGACAGTTGGCGCGTTAAGCGGAATCAACAGGGGATTCATGTCTGTTGTAGCTCCTGCTTTTGAGCAGGACCTGGAGGACTCTCCTTGTACTTTCTGCGGTCAGTGTGTGGCTGTTTGTCCTACAGGTGCACTTACTCCTTTTGACGATACAAACAGGGTTATCCGGGCTTTGGCCGATCCTAAGAAAACGGTTATTGTACAGACTGCTCCTGCAGTAAGGGCTGCCCTTGGAGAGGAGTTTGGAATGGAGCCGGGTACTTTGGTCACAGGTAAAATGGTGGCTGCTTTGAGGACTTTGGGTTTTGACAAGGTTTTCGATACCGATTTTGCTGCAGACCTTACAATCATGGAAGAGGGAACCGAGTTGCTGGGCCGTCTTACAAAATTCCTGGCTGGTGACAAGGATGTGAAATTACCAATCCTTACATCGTGCTGTCCTGCGTGGGTCAATTTCTTTGAACACAACTACACCGATATGCTGGATGTGCCATCTACGGCTCGTTCGCCACAGCAGATGTTCGGTGCCATTGCAAAGACCTACTTTGCCGACATGATGAAGGTGAAACGTGAAGATTTGGTTGTGGTGTCTGTGATGCCGTGCCTTGCCAAAAAGTATGAGTGTGAGCGTGACGAATTCAAGGTAGACGGGAATCCGGATGTGGATTACTCTATCTCTACGCGCGAACTGGCACGTCTTATAAAGGCAGCCAATATCAACTTCAAGGCTTTGCCAGACGAAGATTATGACAATCCTATGGGTGAATCTACCGGAGCAGGTGTGATATTCGGTGTTACCGGTGGTGTTATTGAAGCTGCCGTTCGTACTGCATATGAGCTCCATACCGGCAAGAAATTGCAAAAAATTGATTTTGAAGAACTGCGTGGTTTGGAGGGAATCCGTATGGCAACAATAGATTTTGACGGGATTCCTATCAACATAGGAATTGCCCATCAATTGGGGAATGCCCGCAAGTTGTTGGATGGAATACGTTCTGGCATGTACAATTTCCATGCAATCGAGATCATGGCATGTCCGGGAGGTTGTATTGGTGGAGCTGGCCAGCCGTTGCACCATGGTGATTCAAATATCATCCGTGCACGTTTTGATGCCATTTACCGTGAAGATGCAGGCAAGCCAATCCGCAAGTCGCATGAAAACCCTTATATCGTTAAATTGTATGAAGAGTTCCTGGGTCATCCGATGAGTGAAAAGGCCCATCACCTGCTACATACACACTACTTCGAAAAACATAAAATCTAGAGGTCATGAGTACAACATTCAAAATACAAGAAAGCCACATCAAAACGATTCACGATATATGTGACTCTTTCAACAATGATCCGGGAGAACTGATTAATGTTTTGCACAAATGTCAGGGTGAATTTGGATATTTGCCGGAAGATGTGCAACGTGAGATCGCAAGTAAGATGAAAATCTCTGTTGCCAAGGTTTACGGGGTAGTCTCTTTTTACTCCTTCTTTACAATGATTCCAAAAGGAAGGCATGCCATTTCCGTTTGTATGGGAACTGCATGCTATGTACGTGGTGCAGAGAAGGTTGTGGATGAGTTCAAAAGCCAGCTTTCCATCAAGGTGGGAGGAGTTACAGAAGACGGGAAGTTTTCCCTTGATTGCCTGCGTTGCGTGGGAGCTTGCGGGCTTGCTCCGGTTGTTCTTATCGGGGAAAAGGTATACGGCCGTGTGGAACCTCACCAGGTAAAGGATATACTGGCAGAATACAACGACTAGTATTTTCTTACCGATATAAATAAAAAAGAGGTTGTCCATATGAACAGCCTCTTTTTTATTATTATCATTCGTTCAAGATGGTAGTGTTATGGGTTATTTGCCCAATTTGCCCTCTACCTCTTCTTTGGATAGTTTTTTTGTGCAGAAGAACCAGTCGTGGCATGTTACCCCCTCTTCTTGCCCGCTCATCCTGCTTTGTGCAACGCCACATGAACCTGCTGTAGGTACTATGACATCGTCTCCGGGACGCCAGTCTGCAGGAAGTGCAACTTTGAAGTTGTCTGCTGTCTGGAGGGCTATCAATGTCCTTTTGAGTTCGTCAAAGTTACGGCCAATTTCCAATGGGTAATAGATTATTGCCCTTACAATTCCTTTGGGGTCAATGAAGAAAACTGCCCTGACAGCTTTTGTGTTGCTTTGGCCTGGTTGGATCATGCCGTATTTGTTTGCAACTTCCATAGTGATGTCCTCTATCAAAGGGAATTTTACCTCAATATCCTTCATCCCTTTGTATTGTATCTTCTCCTTTATGGTACGTAGCCATGCAATGTGGCTGTAGAGGCCGTCTACAGAGAGACCTACCAGTTGGCAGTTGAGTTTTTCAAAATCATCTGCCATGCTGGCAAATGTCATGAACTCCGATGTGCAAACCGGAGTGAAGTCTGCCGGGTGGCTGAAAAGTATTGCCCATTTGCCTTTGTAGTCAGATGGGAAATTGATGTCGCCCTGGGTTGTTACCGCTTTGAATTCAGGAGCAGGATCGCCAATTTTTGGCATTGAATAAATTTTCTCTTCCATGATTTTTCTTATTATTGATTAACTTGATTATTGTCTGTTTTTAAATTCAAACAAATTTAACAATGAATAAGGTATAAATCAAATAGATTAAAATGATGCAACAATAGGTGTGGTCAATGAAAGTTTACTTATGATTATGATAACATATTTTGTAACAGTGTTTTGTTTAAAACAGTTATTTTGTTCCTTTCTGCTTTGATTGCTCCCTCTTGTTGGATTTCGGCAAGTGTCCTGGCAAGTGCCGGTCTGGTTACACCAAAGGATTTTGCCAGCTCGGTCTGGTTTTTATCCATCAGGAATGTGTTGATTTTTGGGCTGAAGGAGTGGCATATGGAGAGTTGTTCCAGAATGTAGTGGGCTAGTTTGCCTTTTATGGTTTTTATTGTGAGCACTTGCAGTTTGTGGGACAGGAACTGGGTTTTGTTTGCATTGTAGGTGATGTACCTCTGCATGAATGCAGCATCTTTTTGGAACAGTTCAATAACTTGGTCTTTGGGTATCATAAGGACCAATGAGTCCTCCAGGGTAATTACATCTACGGGGAACCTGTTGTTCTCTGCAAAGAGGAATGCAGATGCCAATGGCCTTTGTGCTTTTATCACTTCAATTGTAAGCTGCCCCCCGGTTTCGGTTACCATTTCGGTTTTGACAGCTCCCTTGAGCAGTATGTACAGGTATTTGCATATATCTCCCTGTCGGGCAATGACATCACCTTTTTTATAGTGTTTGGTTTTGTACATCATTCCACCAAAGAAAGCCTCCCGGTTTTCAGGTGAAATGGAGCTGCAGACAGGGCAGTCGGAAACATCTGGCCAATTGTGGGTTTCTGAAGTGGGAACCATTTTTTTTACGAAAATATGAATTTTTATGCAAGTGTAACAACTATCACACATTTTTGGTTCGTAAAGGGATAGTTTTGCATTGTAAAATCGAATATTAACTGAAAAACAAATTATTTATGAGTAACATGTTCTGTTATCAATGCCAAGAGGCTTCAAAAAATACCGGCTGTACAATCAGCGGTGTTTGTGGTAAAACACCGGATGTGGCAAACCTGCAAGACCTTCTTCTTTTCCTGTGCAAAGGGATTTCCCACTATTCTGTACGTCTGAGGGAGATGGGAGAGGAAAATGCAGAGGTCAACAAATTTGTCACAGATTCATTGTTCATGACAATAACCAATGCAAATTTTGACAGGGATCGTTTTATTACACGGGTAAACCAGGCTATTGACCTGAGGGATAGCTTAAGAGCCCTTTATCTATCCAAGGGTGGAAACGTGGATGATATCAAGTTCGAAGGTGCATTCTGGAGTTCAAGGGATGTTGCCGTGATGGAGAAGAAGGCTACCGAGGTGGGTGTTCTTGCTACCGAGAATGAAGATGTCCGTTCTTTGAGGGAGCTAACAGTGTACGGGTTGAAGGGTATGGCAGCTTATGCAGAGCACGCTTTTAACCTGGGTCACGAAGAGAACGATATATATGCTTTCATGCAGCAGGCTTTGGTAGATGTGACCAATGATGACCTTTCTGCAGATGAATTGACTGCTTTGGTGCTTAAAACAGGGGAATATGGTGTCAAGGTGATGGCTTTGCTGGACAAGGCAAATACCTCTGCATACGGAAATCCTGAGATAACCAAAGTGAATATTGGTGTGAGGAACAACCCGGCTATTTTGATATCGGGCCATGACCTCAAGGATATGGAGGAGTTGCTCAAGCAGACGGATGGTACCGGGGTCGATGTTTACACCCACTCCGAGATGTTGCCTGCAAATTACTATCCGGCATTCAAGAAATACAGCCACTTTGTTGGTAACTATGGTAGTTCTTGGTGGAGGCAGACACAGGATTTTGAGTCTTTCAACGGACCTGTGTTGTTTACAACAAACTGTATAGTGCCCCCTAGGGCAAATGCTACTTACAAAGACCGTATTTACACTACCGGTTCTTCCGGGTTCCCCGGATTTATCCATATTGAAGAGAGGAAGGATGGGAAAGCAAAGGATTTTGGACCAATCATAGAGCATGCAAAAAAATGTGCCTCTCCAACTGAGATAGAAACTGGTGAGATTGTTGGCGGATTTGCACATGCTCAGGTGTTTGCACTTGCAGACAAAGTTGTTGAGGCTGTCAAGAGTGGTGCTATCAAGAAGTTTTTTGTGATGGCTGGTTGCGACGGAAGGATGAAGGACAGGAACTACTATACCGAGTTTGCAGAGGCTCTGCCTAAAGATACTGTTATATTGACTGCCGGTTGTGCGAAATACCGTTACAACAAGCTTCCGTTGGGAGATATAGGTGGTATTCCAAGGGTATTGGACGCAGGACAATGTAACGACTCGTACTCTTTGGCAGTTATTGCCCTTAAATTGAAAGAGGTGTTCAATGCCAATGATATAAATGAACTTCCGATTGCTTACAATATTGCATGGTATGAGCAAAAAGCCGTGATTGTATTGCTTGCTCTGCTTTCCTTGGGAGTCAAGAACATCCACCTGGGCCCGACATTGCCTGCCTTCTTGTCACCAAATGTGGCCAATGTATTGGTTTCCAATTTTGGAATTGCCGGAATCAAAAGTGTGGACGAAGATATGAAGTTGTTTCTGGGTTAATATTTGATTTGATGTGATTCAAAACAGCTTTGAAGGGCCCCCTTGAGGGGGCCTTTTTTGGTTATTTTAATTATTGATGCTTTTTAACTACTTTTGCAACCAATTTTAGTAAATATGAGTGATAATAGTTTATTGTCTAAACTTTCCGGGATAAAGGAGAAATTCGAATCTCTCTCTGAGCAGATTTCGGATCCTTCCGTTATGTCTGACATGAAAAAATATGTCTCCCTTAACAGGGAATACCGCGAACTTGAACCTTTGGTGGAGGCAGGGGAGAAATACCGTACAATGGTAGGGAACCTGGAGTCTGCAAAGGAGCTTTTGATGGTGGAGAAGGATGAGGAGATGAGGGATATGGCAAAAGATGAGATAGCAGAATTGGAGGAGCAGATTCCGGCTATTGAAGAGCAAATCAAATTGTTGTTGATTCCTGCAGATCCACAAGATTCCAAAAATGCAATATTGGAAATAAGGGCCGGAGCTGGTGGTGACGAGGCATCAATTTTTGCAGGGGACCTTTTTAGGATGTATGCAAAGTTTGCAGAGCGCAAGGGTTGGAAACTTGAGATCAACAGCCAGTCCGAGGGTACTTCGGGAGGCTTCAAGGAGCTTATCTGCAAGGTTTCCGGCAACGGTGTTTATGGTGTGTTGAAATATGAGAGCGGTGTACACCGTGTGCAGAGGGTTCCTCAGACCGAAACCCAGGGAAGGGTTCATACTTCTGCAGCTTCGGTAGCTGTGCTGCCAGAGGCAGATGAGTTTGATATTGAATTGAACATTAGTGATGTAAGGAAAGACACTTTTTGTTCTTCAGGTCCTGGCGGACAGTCTGTGAACACAACCTATTCGGCAATAAGGCTGACACACGTTCCTACGGGTATTGTGGTACAGTGCCAGGACGAAAAATCCCAAATCAAAAACTACGAAAAGGCTTTGGCAGAACTTCGTACCAGGATATACAACCTGGAGTACGAAAAGTACCTTAACGAAATCTCTGCAAAGCGTAAGACAATGGTTTCCACCGGTGACCGCTCTGCAAAGATACGTACATACAACTATCCGCAATCCAGGGTTACCGACCACAGGATAAACTACACTATGTACAATTTGCCTGTTTTCATGGATGGTGCTTTGCAAGATGTCCTGGACCAGTTGCAGATAGCTGAGAATGCCGAGCGTTTGAAAGAGAGTGGCCAATAATGGATTACAAGGGTTTATACAATAATATCAAAAGGAAAAGAAGTTTCCTTTGTATTGGTTTGGATACAAATCCTGCCCTTCTCCCATCTTTCATGGAGGGAGTCCGGTATCCTCTTTTTGAGTATAACAAGGCAATCATAGATGCCACACATCATTTGGCAGTTGCCTATAAACCAAACCTTGCTTTTTACGAGGCCGAGGGTCATATTGGTTGGCTCCAGTTTGAAATGACTGTGAATTATATAAGGGAAAAAGACCCGACCCTGTTCATTATTGCTGATGCAAAAAGGGGTGATATAGGGAATACTGCCGAGCGTTATGCACAGGCTTTCTTTGTGAAGGCAGATTGTGATGCTGTAACCCTTGCCCCTTATATGGGCAAAGATTCAGTTGCTCCTTTTTTGGCCTTTAAAGGTAAATGGGCAGTGGTGTTGGCATTGACATCCAATCCTTCTGCAGCAGATTTTGAAATGGAGTCTTTGGCTCTCAAAGATAATGATGTTTCACAAGGCGGAACCCCTCTTTACAAAAGGGTGATAGAGCGTTCAATGGAATGGGGCACACCGGAAAATACTATGTTTGTGGTAGGAGCCACCCGTCCAGATAAACTTGCAGAGATAAGGGAGTATTGTCCTGATAATTTTTTTCTGGTCCCCGGAGTCGGTGCACAGGGTGGGAGTGTCTCGGAAGTTGCCAAATATGGCATGAACAGCCATTGCGGGTTGCTTGTAAATGTATCACGGGACATTCTTTTTGCATGGAAAAAGCAGGATAGTCCCTATTCTGAACATGAATATGCAAAAGCAGCCTCTGCTGCTGCTGAGGCTGTTGCCAAGGAGATGTCCTTGTATTTGTAAAACTATTCCGGTAATTTGGCTATTATGGTCCTGAGTGCTTTCACTTTTTGACCTTTGGTAACCTGGATCCTGGATTCAAGCGGGAGGAAAAGGTCCACACGGGAGCCGAATTTGATAAAACCCATCTGGTCTCCCATCTTTACATTGTTTCCCTCTTTTGCATAGCAGACAATCCTCCTTGCTATGTATCCGGCGATTTGCCTGGTAAGGATGGGGATGCCGTTCCTTTCTGTAACTACTGTTGTCCTTTCGTTTTTTTCTGAAGATTTTGGATGCATGGCAACCAGGTACCTTCCCGGATGGTATTTGTAATACAGCACTTTTCCGTTTACAGGAAACCAATTGGCATGTACATTGAAAACAGACATGAATATGGATACCTGTGTGCACTCAGCCTTGAGGTATTCCGGTTCATACACCTTTTTCACTATCACTATGGTTCCGTCTGCAGGGGCAATTACGGCTGATTCATCCAGAACAGGCTCTCTTTTTGGTTCCCTGAAGAACCTGACAATCAAAATGAAGAGTATCAACCCGCCACCAATAGCCAAATATCTGGCATTTGGATTGGTCAGCAGCAGGCAAGTTGCCGTAACTAAAACCGCAATTATGAGGAAACTGTTTAGAATTATCTTGTATCCCTCTTTGTGTATACGCATGGTTATTGTAGTGGTTAAATTAGTTGGAAAAGTTTGATATAGGCAATGGCAACGGGAAAAGCTATCAAAGCGCCGTCAAAGCGGTCCAACAGGCCTCCGTGGCCAGGCATAATGGACCCTGAGTCCTTTACACCAAAATTACGTTTGAAAAGTGATTCCGACAAATCGCCAAGGACAGAAAAGACAAATACAATTGCACTGATAGCCACCACATGAATCAATCCTGTTTGCAAAAGATTGGTGTAGAAGAGAATGAATCCCGAAATCATTGCTGCAACAAGACCACCGAAAAAGCCTTCCCAAGATTTTTTCGGAGAGATTGAAGGGAACAGTTTGTGACCGTTTTTTTGACCGAAAGCCATACCGAAAACATATGCCCCTACATCGCAACTCCATAGGATAACGAATAGTGAAACCAAAGTTTTTGGGGCGTATGTATACTGACTGTCGAACAATATAATGTTGGTCAGGGCAAATGGCAATGCTATATATATTGGAGCCATCATGAAAAAGGCACTTTTGTGGTAACCTTCTGTGATTGTCTTCTTTTGCTGGTCTTTGCCATATAGTATGGATATCGGAATGGATGCAACCACTGGTGCCAGCAGCCAAAAATACCTGGAATCCATCTTTCCTGAATAGTAAAAGTAAAACAGTGCATATATGGCCGCCGATGCCAACATTACCAGTTTTGAGGTCACGGGATAGTTGTTGCCGTTGGAAATAGTGGTGAATTCCTTTGTCATGACAAGTACTGACAGCAACATTACCATAGTGAATATCACAGGACTGGCTAAGAGTGACCATACAAAGATGACCACGAAAACCAACCCACTGACGGACCTGATTTGCGTATTACTCATTTTCGGTTTTTTCCTCTGGGTTTTGCTCTTTTTCTTCTGTTGTTTCCTGTTTTCCTTCAGGATTTTCAATTGCCTTTTCAATTTGCTCTGTGATTGTGGGCGGTTGGCTTCCGGCCCTTTTGCCGAATATCTTTTCGAGGTCCTCTGCAAAAATCACCTCTTTTTCCAGAAGTTTCTCTGCAAGTTGGGTGAAGCCGTCAAGGTTTTCGTTCAGAACTTTTTTGGCCAGAACATAGGCTTCGTCCACAAACCTTTTAACCTCTGCATCTATGAGTTCTGCAGTCTTTTCGCTGTATGGTTTGCCAATGTTGAAACCGCCGGACTCTGTAGAGTCGTAGAAGGAGACATTGCCAATCTCTTTGCTCATGCCCAGGTAAGATACCATTGCATATGCCTGTTTTGTTATCTTTTCCAGGTCACTCAATGCACCCGATGATATTTTATTGTTGATGATTTCTTCTGCAGCCCTTCCTCCCAATGTGGCAGCCATTTCATCCATCAACTGTTCGGTTGTTGTTATTTGGCGCTCTTCTGGCAGGTACCATGCTGCTCCCAGAGCCCTTCCCCTTGGAATGATGGTTACTTTGAGCAATGGGTTTGCATGTGGCAGGATCCAGCTTACAGTGGCATGCCCTGCTTCGTGGAATGCAATTGTACGTTTCTCTTGGGGAGATATTATCTTGCTCCTTTTTTCCAGGCCTCCGATAATCCTGTCCACGGCGTCAAGGAAGTCTTGTTTGTCTATTGCTTCTTTGTTTTTACGGGCTGCTATCAAAGCCGCCTCGTTACATACGTTTGCTATGTCGGCACCTGAAAAACCAGGAGTCTGTTTTGCCAGGAATTCGATGTCAAATCCCTCTACAAGCTTTAGTGGCCTGAGGTGTACCTTGAAAATATCTACCCTCTCTTTCAGTTCCGGAAGGTCAACATGTATCTGGCGGTCAAAACGACCTGCCCTCATAAGTGCTTTGTCCAGGATATCTGCACGGTTGGTGGCAGCCAATATTATCACACCTGAGTTTGAACCGAAACCATCCATCTCTGTCAATAACTGGTTTAGTGTGTTCTCCCTTTCGTCGTTGGATGAGAAACCGGCATTCTTGCTCCTGGCGCGGCCTACCGCGTCAATCTCGTCTATGAATACTATGCAAGGCGCTTTTTCCTTGGCTTGACGGAAAAGGTCCCTGACCCTGGATGCACCTACTCCTACAAACATCTCTACAAAGTCAGAACCGGAAATTGAGAAGAACGGCACATTGGCTTCCCCTGCAACTGCCTTTGCAAGCAATGTCTTACCTGTACCGGGAGGGCCTACAAGCAGGGCCCCTTTGGGAATCTTACCCCCCAGGGCAGTGTATTTTTTTGGATTCTTGAGGAAGTCCACGATTTCCATTACCTCTACCTTGGCCTCTTCCAGTCCGGCAACATCTTTGAATGTTACTTTTGTATTGTTTTCTTTATCAAATAGTTTTGCCTGGGATTTGCCAACAGAGAAAATTCCACCGCTTCCTCCCTGGCCACCTCCACCCATGTTTTTGTTCATCCTGCGGAACATGAAGATCCACAATGCCACTATAATCAAGGGAAACAACAACCATTCGAGAGCTTTTCCAAAATAGTTGGTCCTCTCTTCTGTCTCAAGGTCAAAACGGTTCTCTTCGGGCAATTGCTCGCGTACTGACTGGAACTGTTCTTCTGGGTTAAAGTTGGATGAGACAATGAAGTAGAATTGAGGGCCGAATTTTGGCTCTTTGCCCCCGAACATCTCTGCATATTTTGAGAGGCTGTCTTTTTTGATGTATACCTCTGCACGGTTTTGGTTGGAAACATAGATTATCTTTTCTACGTCACCTGAGGCAGCCATCTCTTCCTTTACGTTGAACCATTCTGTTTTGAGAGGTTCTCCTCCATCGTATGAACTCCACATATATGCTATTGCTCCAAGCAACACAATGTAAATCCAAATAATATTGAATTTGGGAGGCCATACCTTTTGGAATTGGTTTTTTTGATTCTTATTGTTTTTCTTTGGTTGTTCCATTTGATTTAGTCTTGGTAAGTAGTTTTTTCTGCATCGGCCCACAGGTCTTCAAGCCTGTAGAACTGCCTGTATTCTGTCTGGAATATGTGTACCACTATGTTACCGTAATCTATGATGACCCAGAATGCATTTTCCTTCCCTTGCATACGGTTTATTTTCCTGTTGCATTTTGTGTGCATCATCTCCTCTACGTTATCGGCAATTGCCATTACTTGTGTGGTGGAATCTGCATTGCATATTACAAAGTAGTCACATATTGCAGTACCGGTGGAGCGTAGGTCCAGCGAGCAAACGAATGAGGCTTTTTTGTCCAGCATTGCATCTGCAATGCATTTGATTTCCTGTTTATCGGTCCCGGATACTTCTGCCGGAACAATTTTCTGATTTTCTGTCTCGGTAGAGACTATTTTCTTTTTAACTGGCACAATAATTGTCTTTTTAGTCGTACATTTTGGACAAATTTACTGCAATTTTAAGACCAACAATAAAATAATTAATATGGCATTCAAGATTAAATGGTTTGAAACTATCGATTCTACTAACAGTGAAGCTGTTAGGCAATTCAAGGAATGTGACGATTTTACAGTTTTTGCATCCGGCTACCAGACAAGTGGCAGAGGACAAAAAGGGACTAGGTGGGAAAGTGAACAGGGTAAGAACCTGACATTTTCGGTGGTGTTGAAATCGGAGGGCATAAAAGCAGAAAATCAATTTGTTGTATCTCAAATTATTACAATTGGAATCAAAAGGTATTTGAAAAGCAAAGGTATAGAGGCAAAGATTAAATGGCCTAACGATATTTATGTAGGGGACAAAAAGATTTGTGGGATTTTGATTGAACACTTCTTGTCAGGCGACACATTGTCAGGTTCGGTGGTCGGAGTAGGGTTGAATGTAAACCAGGACAAATTCAGTTCGGATGCGCCAAACCCTGTATCCATGAAAAACATATTGGGAAAGGAATTTTCACTGGAAGAGGAGTTGCAATCATTGGTAGGCCATTTTCATGAAATTTATTTCCCTTTTATCAATTTCATATCCAATGCTACAATCAACAGGCTGGACAACGAATATTCAGACTCCTTGTACAGGCTAAACGAATTCCACAAATACCAGGAGACTCCCGGCGGGGAGATGATTATGGCCAGAATTACCGGCATTGACCACAATGCTTGCCTATTGTTGGAAAAAGAGGATGGCACCGTTAAAAGGTACCATTTCAAAGAGGTCAAATATATAATTTAGGGACAAGGTTAAATCCTTCCCAATTCTGTAATGGCAAATTCAGGGTTGGGAGAACCGAAAACAGAGTTTCCGGCAACCAGGATATTTGCACCGCTTTTTACAAGAAGTGGTGCATTTTCTTTGTTGACCCCGCCATCTACTTCAATCAGGGTGTCCAACCCTTGTTTGGAAATCATGTTCCTGAGCTTTTCAATTTTACCATAGGTGGATTCTATGAAGCTTTGTCCTCCGAAACCCGGGTTAACCGACATTACAAGAATGAAATTTGCGTATTGGAGGATGTCTGACAACAATTCTGCCGGAGTGTGGGGATTTATGGCAACACCGGCTTTCATGCCTAGTGATTTGATGTTTTGCAGGGTCCTGTGTAGGTGCTTGCACTCTTCGTAATGGACACTAAGGTATTCAACTCCTGCCGATGCGAATTCTTTCAGGTATTTGTCGGGATTCACAATCATAAGGTGTGCATCCAGAGGCTTCTTTGCTTTTTTTGCAATAGCCTTGACCACGGGGAATCCATAGGAGATGTTTGGTACGAAAACCCCATCCATGATGTCCAGGTGGAACCAGCCAGCCTGGCTGTTGTTTACCATTTCTATATCCTTGTCAAGGTTGCCGAAGTTGGCAGATAACATGGAGGGTGCAATTATTACTGACATATAAATCTATTTTATGTTTTCCAGTACGTCCAGCAATAGTTTGTTGAATTTGTCCACGGTGGAGATTTCCAGTTTTTCTCCGGGAGCATGGGCCCCTTTTATTGTCGGACCAAAGGAAATCATGTCCAGGTAAGGGTATGTTTTGAGGAACATGCCGCATTCAAGTCCTGCATGGATTGCCCTGACAACCGGTTTTTGCCCGAAAAGCCTGGTGTATGACTTTACACTTGTTTCCAGGATAGGGGAGTCTGTTTTGGGTTTCCATCCCGGGTATTCACTTTCGTGTGTAACCTGGGCTCCGGCCAGTGTAAATAGGGATTCTATCCTGTTGGCAGCATGGTATCTTGCAGAGTTTGTGGAGCTTCTTTGGCTGGTTCCGATCCTTATCCGGTTGCCGTCCAACATCTTTATTGATGCAAGGTTTGTAGAGGTCTCCACCAATCCTTCAATCTCCTGGCTCATGGCAAGGACACCGTGGGGAACAGCGTTCATTGCCAGTATCAGCCTGCGGGCACTGTCGTTGTCTATAGATGTGGCAGCTTGATTGGTGGTTTCGATTTTCCCGTGTAATTCAGGATCTGAAACAATGTACTCTTCACTTATCTCCTTTTCACATTTTTGGAAAAGGGATATTGCCTGCTCTTTTGACTGGATGTCCAAAGCTATTACAGCGAAAGCTTCCCTTGCAATTGCGTTCCTTTTGTTACCTCCGTCCACTTGGCATATCTGGAATTGGGTGACTTTGGAAAGGTCCAGCAGATACCTGAACAGCAATTGGTTTGCATTGGCCCTGCCTTTATGGATTTCGTCACCGCTATGGCCCCCTGTAGCTCCGTAAAAACCAACCTTGAGGCAAAGGGAGTTGTTTGCAGGTTTCTCGGGCCGGTATTTGAAAATGGCGGTGGTATCCATTCCCCCTGCACATCCTATGAAGAGTTCGCCTTCGTCTTCGGAATCAAGGTTGATAAGGATCTTGCCTGTGATAAACCCTGGTTTGAGGGATTGGGCACCTGTGAGCCCGGTCTCTTCTTCTGTTGTGAACAGAGCTTCCAGTGGGCCATGCTTGACATTGGAAGAATCCAGGATTGCCAGCTGGGCTGCCATCCCTATGCCACAGTCGGCACCAAGGGTAGTCTCTTTGGCTATTAGCCAACCATCTTCAATGACATATTTTATTGGGTCTGTATCAAAATTGAAATTGCTGTCTGAGTTCTTTTCACAAACCATGTCAGAATGGCTTTGCAGCACAACTGTAGGAGCATTTTCCATTCCGGATGTGCCTTTTTTGATTATAACCACATTTCCGGCTTCATCTTTTTTGTATTCCAGTGACCTGTTTTTTGCAAAATTTACGAGGTACTCTATTATCTTTTCTTCTTTACCGCTTTCCCTGGGGATTTTGGTTATTTGGTCGAAATATGAAAATATTTTGTTGCTCTCCATGGTTGAAGTTGATTTATGAGTGTTACAGAATGTTGGTAAACGTTGTCCAATCAATTGGATTTGAGTTGCCCTTCGATATCTACAACAAATTTACGGAAAGATCTGTCGGTATCCAAAAGATCACAGACAGTGTTATATGCATGCAGTACTGTTGCGTGGTCACGTCCACCGGTCTTTGATCCAATTGAGGCAAGGGAGTTGTTTGTGTGGTTGCGGCTAAGGTACATGGCAATCTGCCTGGCTTGGACCAGCTCCCTTTTCCTGGACGGGCTAAGGAATTTGTCTGAATCTATCTTGAAGTAGTCACATACAACTTTATGTATCCTTTCTATGGTGATTTCCGGTTTGTTGCGGGTGACCAGCTTTTCTATGAGGCTCTCTGCAAGGTCAAGGTCAATTTTCCTGTTTGTCAGGGTTGAGTGGGCCAGCAAGGAGATAAGGGTTCCTTCTAGCTCCCTTACATTTGTGCTTACCCTGTTTGCCACGTAGTTTATAACCTCTTCGGGGAGTGTGATCCCGTCTTTGTAGCTTTTTGCCTTGAGGATCTCTACCCTGGTATTGTAATCGGGAGGCAGTAACTCTGCAAGCAGACCCCATTTGAAACGGGATAGAAGCCTTTGTTCAAGGTCCTGCAAATCTACCGGAGCTTTGTCGGAAGTCAGTATAAGCTGTTTACCTACAGAGTGCAGGTGACTGAATATATGGAAAAATGCATTTTGTGTTCCCGCTTTGCCAGAGAATTCATGGACATCGTCTATGATGAGCACATCTATCATTTGGTAGAAGTGCAGGAAGTCAGTCAGTTTGTTTTTAACTGTAGTGGCATCCATATATTGTGTCATGAACCTGTTTGCACTCACATACAGGACTATTTTTTCTTGGAACTGTTTTTTTATTGCAATTCCTATTGCTTGGGCAAGGTGTGTCTTTCCCATTCCAGAACCGCCGTACAGGAACAGTGGGTTGAAGGTTCCTTTCCCGGGGTTTTGTGCAATGTTCAGGCCTGCAGAGCGGGCCAGGCGGTTGCACTCTCCTTCGATGAAATTGTCAAAGGAGTACTGTGAATTTAGCTGAGGGTCAATTTCCAGCTGCTGGAGACCGGGGATTACAAAAGGATTGGTGATGTTAAGAGCCTGGTTGGGGTATGGTACCGATTTGTTTTTGATTTCCCCGGCAGGTTGCTGTGGAAATGTTACTAAGTCTTCTCCCGATACAACCTTTACGTTGTATTCCAGCTTTGCCTCTTTTCCAAGGACTCTTTTCAGTGATTTGCCTATAAGGTCTATGTAATGTTCCTCCAGGTACTCTCTGAAAAAATTAGATGGAACTTCTATTGTTAGTACAGATCCGTTAAGCTTAACTGCCTGTATTGGCTCAAACCATGTCCTGAAGCTTTGTGGCCGGATAATATCGCGAATTATACGCAGACAATTATTCCACACCAGGGTATGTTTGGCATCAGTCATATTTTGAGTGAAGGTTAAGTTTGAAAACAAATTTGGGGATAAATTCTTGTTAAAAAAAGAAAAAAACTATTGGAAAATAGAAAAAATATACAATCGATTGTGTTTCAATCGTAAAAAAAGGAAATATTTTTTAAGATTTTTAAAATATTAAAAAATAGCAAAATATAATAAAAATTTCAATTAAAAAACACTAATTTTCAAATATTTTTTAGGGTTTTTATTAATATTGTCAACAAGCTTTTCTATTTCCCTTATAAGGGAATCTGCAGAGTTGTGCAAAGAGCCGGTATACATCAATTTCCCTATGCTGCCATCCGGATTTTGCAGTTGGTCCAGCAGTCCTTTCAATGAATTCAAAGTGCCGGTGATGTCTGCTTTTTTTAGGGAATCGCTAATTTGTGCCATGTTTTCCAACCCCCTGTTTAAAGAAGTTGTCCCGGTGTCAAGTTTTGCAGTAATCTCTTTTACATTGTTTATGATTTGTGTAATCTCGGGGCCATTTTGGCTGAGAGTGCCTGTGACTTTTGCTGTGTTTGCCAATGTGGCGTTAAGGTTCTTGAGGGCTTGAGAAATGTTGTCCTTGGCTTGTTGGTCCATCATTGAGTTTACATTTGCCAGTGTAGAGTCAAGGGTTGAAAGCAGATTGGAAATGTCATCCTTGAGCGGGATGAATTCAGATGCCAGCATCTCTATCATCCCTCCTTGGGATGAGGTGGCCAAGGTATCTTTGTTGCCAAGGAATTGTCCGGAATCTCCCATATCTATCCTGATAGCTTTTGTACCCAAAAGGTCTGCACTATATGACTGGGCCTTTGAGTCCGCAGGTATTGCATACTGGTTTTTCAATTTCATTGTGACAGTGAAATTGTCATTGGTTGCGTTGTACTCAATGGTCTCTACGGTGCCTACCTTGAGACCTCTTATATATACCGGTCCTGTGGGGGTGAGTCCCTCTACGTTGTGGTATATGGCGTAGTAAGTGTTCCTGTTGCTAAAAAGGTCTTTTCCTTTGAGGTAGTTCACAACAATATAGAGTGAAACCAAGGTCAGTATTGAGAAGAGACCTATCTTTTGTTCTTTGCTTAACTTGAATGCTGCCATTGTTTGTAAATTGGTTTTGTTTTAAAGTGGAACAATTTTACCGTTGCTCACCTTTATTATGAAAGCTTGGGGGAATTTTTTCCGTATTCGTGTTTTTGCTCTCTCTGCCTCTTCCAATGTGGAATACTTGCCAACTGTGTATTTGTAAATTGTCCCTGATTGTATTTGGCCAATGTTTGTTTCTCCTTTGAATTCCCTTGAGGTTGCCGGGATAATGTTTTTTCCTGAAAAGATTTGTACCCTGTAATGAGTGTCTTGGTAGGTTGGTTTCACATCACTGTTTGCAGAGGATGGTGTGACATAATCCAGGTTGTTGTATCCTTTGTCGTATTGACTGCGGAATTCTTCAAAGGCGGTGTATATGAGTTCTGCAAACCGGTCGTGGTTTTTGGTTGAACTTAAAACTTTGTAATCGTTGTTGTTGGAGATGAATCCTAACTCTATCAGGACAGATGGCATGCTCGTTTTCCACAATACAAGGAACGGGGCTTGTTTTATTCCCCTGTTTACCTTTATTGGGCCTTTCCCAAAATGTTTCTGCACAAGTGATGCCATGAGCAGGCTCTGTTCCAGGTATGCATTTTGGAGCAGGGTGAATACTATGTAGGACTCAGGGTCGTTGGGGTTGAAACCCTCGTATTTGGTGTGGTAATCGTCACCTTCCAACAGAATCACACTGTTTTCCAGCATTGATACCTCAAGGTTGGAGCTGGTTTTGTCAGTACCCATTACAAAAGTCTCGGAACCGGATGCAGCCCTGGACCTGGCTGCATTCACATGTATGGATATAAAGAGGTCTGCTTTGCTTTTGTTGGCAATCTCTGACCTTTTGGAGAGTGCTACCGCCACATCTGTTTTCCTTGTGTACACAATTTCTATGGACGGATGGTTTTTTTTGATGAGGTTTCCCAGCTTGAGTGCCACTGAAAGGGTTATATCTTTCTCCTTTACTCTTCCGTCGGGGCTGACTGTCCCCGGGTCTCTCCCTCCGTGGCCGGCATCTATGACAATCCTTTTTATGTTCACAGAGGAATTCTCCTGCGCAATTGCACAGGTTTGTACTATAAGGCAAAAAATAACCAAAAGAGCTCTGCGAGGCATAATTGTTGCTAAATATAATTAACTTTGTGGGTCACAAATGTAACACATTTTTGTTAAACCTTATACCATTTTGGTTTTGAGAAAAAAGATCTTGCTCTCCCTTTTTGTGCTTGTTTGCTCTCTTGTTAGTGGGGGTGCTGAGGCGCGTGATATATGGAGCTACAAGTTTGGTAAACAGGATACAACCATTAAGACAACACCTGATTCCTCCAAGTTGGTCCAAATAGATACTTCTAATATAAAAAGAGCTGATTCCCTTAATATTATCTCTGCAGATTCTGTAAAGAAAAAGGGTTCTCTGCTGTATCCGGCTTTCTCCGGCGCAAAGGATTCCATAGTAGAAGATTTTTCCGGCGGTGAGCGGATGATATATTATTACGGAGATGTGAACGTCAAGTACGGGAACCTGGAACTCAAGTCTGCATATATGGCTTACAATATGAAAACCAATACGGTTTTTGCTTCCGGCATCAAGGATACTGCCGGGGTCTTGCAAGGTAAGCCAGAGATGACTGAGGGTACGGAAAAATATACCATGGAGACGGTATATTATAATTTTGACTCCAAAAAGGCCTTGATTAGTAATATGATAACACAGGAGGCAGAGGGGTTCCTGCATGGCACCAGATTGAAAAAGATGCCTGATAATTCAATCAATATTTCGGGAGGAAAATACACCACTTGTGACCATGAGCATCCCCATTTTTACCTTCAGCTTACTAATGCCAAGGTTGTGACTCAACCAAACAGAAGCACTGTTTTTGGCCCTGCATACATGGTGCTGGAAGATGTCCCGACTCCCTTTGCTTTACCCTTCGGATTTGTTCCAAACCAGATGACAAGGGCCAGCGGCATTTTGATCCCTACTTTCAATGATGAGGCTTCCAGAGGTTTTTCGCTCAAGGGTCTTGGCTATTATTTTGTATTGGGAGACCATTTTGATGTTACCTTGACAGGTGACATTTATACCCTTGGTTCTTGGAATGCAATGCTCACTTCGCGTTACAGGAAACGTTACAAATACAATGGGGACCTTAGCATCAACTATTCTGTAAACCAGGTGGGTGAGCAGGGTGCTCCCGATTTTTACCAGTCCAAGGATTTCTCTGTCAGGTGGAGCCACTCCCAGGATGCCAAAGCACGTCCCGGGACATCATTCAGGGCTTCGGTCAATTTTGCCACCCCTATGAACGACAGGTTCAACTCCTATGATATTCAGCAAAGCCTACAGAACCAGATATCATCTTCCATCTCTTATGGCAAGACTTTCCAGGGGACACCTTTTTCGCTCTCTGCAAATATATTGCATAGCCAGAATTCTTTGGACAGTTCGTATGCTTTTACTGTTCCAAACTTCACCTTCACAATGAACCGGATATTTCCTTTCAAAAGGAAAGATGCTGCAGGAAAGGAGAAGTTTTATGAGAAGATCTCTTTCAACTACAGTTCCAACCTGAACAACAAGGTCAATTTCAAGGCAAGCGATTTTGGAGGTGATGATTTCCTTTCGAAATTCAGGAGCGGGATGCAACATAATTTCCAGATTGGATTGCCGACATTCAATCTTTTCAATTACATACAGTTTTCTCCGGGAGTATCTTACGGGATGAACTGGTTTTTCCAGAAAAATGAAAAATATTACGACTCGGAAACCGGGAAGGTAGAGAGTGAGATTGGCGACATCTTTTCCCATTTTGGGGCAACTACAGATTTTGCGGCATCCCTCTCCATGGCTACCACTATTTACGGGCTTTTCAATTTTGGTCCAAGATCCAAACTAAGGACCATAAGGCATATGGTAAAACCGGCAGTGAGTTTCAGTTTCAGGCCGGAGCAGGGTACTCCATCCAATGGATACAGGACCTTGAGGTATATAGACAATAGCGGTGTGGAGCAGGAGAGGGAGTACAATATATATGAGAGTTTGTTGTATGGCTATCCATCCAAAGGTAGCAGTGCTTCCATGAGCTTCTCTTTGGGAAACAATTTTGAAGCAAAGGTTGTGAGCAAGACAGATACTACCGATGGCGGCCTCAAGAAAATCAAACTGATAGATAACCTAAATTTTGCCAGTTCCTATAATTTCCTTGCCGATTCCATGAAACTTGCAAATATCTCTGCAAGCATGAGTACAACCATATTCGGGTCGTTGGCATTCAATGCAAATGCTAACCTGGACCCTTATGCAGTTGACAATGACGGAAAGAGGTATAACAAGCTGAATTTTTTGGAGAATGGGTTGGGCCATTTGGCCCGCTTGACAAATGCCAGTGCATCATTCTCTTACCAGTTTTCCGGTAAAGGAAGCAGGAGGGGGGCAGGAAAAGGCCTTCCCGATGGCAAGCCCAAGGATGGGTCGCAATATGTAAGGGTATACAACCACCCTGTTACAGGGGAGTATATTCCCGGAGGCTGGGTTTATTATCTGGATCCTGACAATCCCTGGTCGGTGAATGTGAACTACAACTACTCCTACAGCAAGTCCTATTCAAATGTGGGAGGTGTTCTCAATACAAAACACAACCATACCCAAACCTTGGGGCTCTCTGCTCAGGCTAGCCTGGGAAAAGATTTGAGTATCAATGTAAACACTGGAATAGACCTTATGAAGATGGCACTTACTACAACACAGTTGAGTGCCACATATGACCTGCACTGTTTTACCATGTCTGTTTCATGGGTGCCATCCGGAATGTGGGAGAGCTGGAGTTTCAGGATAAATGCCAAGGCATCTGCACTCGCAGATTTGCTGCAGTACAAGAAAAACGCCAGTTACTGGGACAGGGGCCAAGGTTTTTGATTTTGACAGTACTATAAATACAATAAACTAAAATTAATGATTATGAAAAAAGTTATTGCTACAGAGAAAGCGCCAAAAGCTGTAGGTCCTTACAGCCAGGCGGTGGAGGCAAACGGCTTCCTTTATGTGTCGGGTCAACTGCCGGTTGATGCAAATACTGGTGAATTTGTTGCCGGAGGAGTAAAAGAACAGGCCAAACAGGTTTTGGAAAATATTGGTTATATACTTCAAGAGGCCGGCTATAGCTTCCAGGATGTTGTCAAGTCTACGGTATACCTTACCAATATGGCCGATTTTGCCGTTATGAACGAGGTTTATGCAACATTCTACAAAGAACCATACCCTGCACGTGTTGCTTTTGCTGTTGTTGGCTTGCCAAAGGGTGCACTGATAGAGATAGATGTGATAGCATCTAAATAAACATTGAAATTGGCATGGTAATTGTCATTTAAAGTGGGGTAAATCTCCACTTTTTTTGTTTTTTTGTATAAAATGATTATTTTTGTGAGACATTTACACACTCTATATTCATAGGGGATAATTCACATCCACACAAATAAATTGATGTACGACATACTAGAATTAAGCAAGAAAAGTCAGGAAGAGCTTGTTGCCATTGCAAATGACTTGAATATTGCCAAAGCTAAAAGTTTTTCCAAGGAAGACCTGGTTTACGAAATATTAGATGAACAAGCCAAAGTTGGCAGCAAATCGTCTGAAGGGCCAATCAGGCGGCCGGTAGTGAAACGTGAGCCAAGGGGCAGGCAACCAAAGAAGGTTGAGGCCAAAGCAAAGGATAATCAAAAGGAGAAGCAGCCGGATAAAGAAACGGACAATGTTGCAAAAAGCACCCAACCTGCTAAGGTGCAAAATCAAAAGCCCCCAACGGCAAAACAAAAAGAGCAACCTCCCAAAACACAATCTCCCAAAACACAACCGTCAAATTCACAAACGGCTAATCCAAAGGAACAACTTCCGAAAGATAATCTTCCAAAAGAGCATTCGCTACCATCTTCGGGACAACCTAACGCATCAAGCGACAATACAATAAAAAAAGAGTCACCCGAAAACAAACAGGATAAAAACCAGGACAAACAACTTCGTTCCAGGAGGGGCCGTAAGAGCACCAAAGGAACCGAAACGGGTGTTCTTACCGAGCAAGATACCAAGAAAACACCAATAGCTAAAGCTCCGGAAAAGGAGGGTTCGGCCATAGTTGATCCTGCAAGAAAACAGGAAACCAAGGTTGTTCAGGAAAACAAACCTTCGGATGAACAAAAAGCTGGTAACAATAACAATAATAATAACAATAACCAGGAGAAAGGGAACAACAACCGCAGGAGTGAGAACCCGCAAAAACCAAAGTTTGAGTTTGAGGGGATAGTGGACGCTACCGGTGTATTGGAAATAATGCCTGACGGTTATGGTTTCTTAAGGTCGTCCGATTACAACTACCTTAACTCTCCCGACGATATTTACGTATCCCAGTCGCAAATCAAATTATATGGTTTGAAAACAGGTGATACTTTGATAGGTGAAATAAGGCCGCCAAAAGAGGGCGACAAATATTTCCCTTTGGTAAAGGTAAAGCAGATAAACGGAAGGAACCCTGAATTCATTAGGGACCGTGTGCCTTTTGACTTTTTGACTCCGCTCTTTCCGAATGAGAAATTCGATATAACATCCAAAGGGCACAATAACTTGTCTGCAAGGGTTGTGGATTTATTTGCACCTATCGGCAAAGGCCAAAGGGGGTTGATTGTAGCGCAGCCAAAAACAGGAAAGACTGTTTTGCTCAAAGATATTGCAAATGCCATTGCCGACAACCATCCAGAGGTTTACATGATTGTCCTTCTCATTGATGAGAGGCCGGAAGAGGTTACGGATATGTCCAGGAGTGTGAAGGCAGAGGTTATTGCATCGACTTTTGACGAGCCTGCAGAGAGGCACGTGAAGGTTGCCAATATAGTATTGGAGAAAGCAAAAAGACTTGTCGAATGTGGCCATGATGTTGTGATATTGCTGGATTCAATAACCCGTCTTGCACGTGCTTTCAATACCGTTCAACCAGCATCGGGTAAGGTACTCAGCGGGGGAGTGGATGCAAATGCGCTTCACAAACCCAAAAGGTTTTTCGGGGCTGCAAGGAACATAGAGAACGGTGGTTCACTTACAATCCTTGCAACGGCTCTTACAGAAACCGGATCCAAAATGGACGATGTTATTTTTGAGGAGTTCAAAGGTACAGGAAACATGGAATTGCAACTTGACAGGAAGCTTTCCAACAAACGGGTATTCCCTGCTGTGGATGTAACCTTGAGTAGTACCCGAAGGGAAGATTTGTTGTTTGACAAGGAGACTCTCAACAGGATCTGGATCCTCAGGAATTACCTGGCAGATATGAATTCCGTGGAAGCCATGGAGTTCATGAAAAGCAGGCTGCTTCGCACAGAAAACAATACCGAGTTCTTGCTTTCCATGAATGGAGAATAGGTTGTTTGGCTGGTGTTACAAACCTGCCAGATGAAGCAATATACCTACAGACAGGCCAATGATCATATTTATAAGCTTTGCTTTTGCAAAGCTTTTTTTACTTTCTGCCAGCAGAGGAAGTGCGGTGTGGCCATCTTGTACTATTGAGCTGGCAAGCAGAACACTGAAAGGAACTATTCCTGCGGCAAAGAGGGAAATGAACACCATATGCGGGCCGGATTCCGGAATGAGGCCAATAAGAACTGCCAATAAAATGACCAAGTAGATGTTCCCGGCAACCCACTCTTCAAGATGAAGGAACTGCATGCCATAATGAATCACGAGCAAAGCCCCGAAAGTCCATAGGAATATGGGTTTCAAATGTTTTTTTACCACATGGTTCCATAAATGTTCCTTAATGAAGTGCTCACTAGCTTTTGCCGTCATGAACAAGACAATGATACTGAGACCTGCAAACAGAAGGTTTATCCACCTTTCGCTAAAGATATCGAACTGAGCGTGGTTGTGCAGAGTGTCATGTGTATGTTCGTTGCCAATAGTAGTTTCATGTTCATGATCGTGTTCATGGTCCTGATCCTGGATGCAAACCCTGGAATCATCCTCTGCAAGTGTTTGAAGTGAGTAGGCTTGTCCTGTCTGGACAGTGCTTTCTGCTTCGTGTACATGTGCAGAGTGGTCATGTTCCAGAATGCCAAATATTACAGCGGAAATGAAAAGGGCTATACCGGCCAAAATAAATGCCCTCTCTTTGGTCATCTTTGTTAGTCCGGTTTTGAAGGAGTGGTTAAAGATATTTGTTTTGGAATGCTTGTAAGTGTCACAGCAATCTTGGTGGATTTCGTAATGTTCCGGATTGAAAGGGGCTACCTGTTTTTTAACAAACTTGTCTGTTACAAGACCTGCTAAAATGCCTATTACAAAAAGCAGTGCAAACAGCAAGAGCGCTGTTTTGGGAATCATAGCCATGACAATGAATGCCTCGTCTCCGGAGGAGGCAATCATCATGGCCACCAAAGCACCAAAACTCAATAGTTTATGGGTATATAAGGAGACAACAGCAAACCCACCCACACATCCCGGGACCAGACCTAGTGCTGCAGCCAGGAACACCTGTTTCACAGAAGAGTTCCTGAGTTTGCGGAAACTCTCTCCATGGGAGTGTATGTTGATATATTCTATTAGGATCATCATTATCATGACCAATCCAGTAATGAGGATACTGTTTTTTAGAGCCTCCAGTAGTGTGTGCATGTTTTGAATGGTTAGGTTTATTGGTTACGTGATGATAAATATTTTTCCATCAGTTCTGTGGCTGCAGAAAACGAACTGATTTCGCCTTCCAGCACCTTCTCTTCGAAAATCTTGAGGTTCTCTTTGATAACATCGCTTTCGTAAAACCTGTGTTTGAGCCCTTCCTGTATTGTCTCGTACATCCAGTAACTGGCTTGCTCCCTCCTCCTGTGGAGGAAATAACCGTTTTGTTTTGTCAACTCCATGTACTCGTTGATTTTTTCCAGGACATCTTCCAAACCCTGTTTTGTGACAGATGATGTTGTAAGGGCAGTGGGCACCCATCCCGAATCTGTTGGAGGGAAGAGGTGCAGGGCATTTTTGTACAACGCTTTTGCCAAGGTGGCTTTCTCTGTGTTGTTACCATCCGATTTTGTGATTGCAATCAAATCGGACATCTCCATGATTCCCCTTTTTATACCTTGCAATTCATCTCCTGCTCCTGCTAGCATCAAAAGCAAAAAGAAATCACTCATTGAGTGTACTGCAGTCTCCGATTGTCCAACCCCTACAGTTTCTATGAATATAACATCGTAGCCTGCAGCTTCGCATAAGATTATGCTCTCCCTTGTTTTCCTTGCGACTCCACCCAGGGATCCCCCGCTTGGGCTTGGCCTGATGAATGCATTTGGATCGTTGCAGAGAGTTTCCATACGGGTTTTGTCCCCGAGTATGCTCCCTTTGCTCTTTTCACTGCTTGGGTCAATGGCAAGGACAGCCAGTTTGTGCCCTTTGTTTGTTATCAAAGAACCAAATGACTCTATGAATGTGCTTTTTCCGGCACCGGGTACTCCTGTTATACCTATCCTAATGGAATCAACAGCGTGGGGAAGGCATTTGGAAATTATGTTTTGAGCGATTTTCCTGTGGTCTGGCCTTGAACTCTCTATTAATGTTATAGCCTGTCCAAGGACAGATGTACTGCCTTTCAAAATCCCCTCTACATATTCATCTTCACTCAGGAGCCTGTATTTGTTTTTTTTGTAAAAATTCTTGATGTAAGGATTGACAATTGGTGGTTGTTCAATACCATTGTTCACTTTGAGTGCGCTGTCAAAAGTATTCTCTTGCATTACAAATTTGAATTTAGCTACCTGGTAACATTTCCACTTATAATAAAGTTCATTACAGGCCTGGCCGGGGAGTTGCTTATGATGGACAATATATAGGACTTCTCTCCGAACTCTCCGGTTGTATCCAGTGTGACATCTACTTTTGTGTTACCGCCAGGTTTGATTTGACCAGGATAGGTTATCTTAATTTTCTTATGTTCGGATTCTATTTTCCTTATCATGAGGTTGGACCTGCCAAGGTTCCTGAGGTTAAATGAAAAGGCTACAATTTCTCCTGCTTTTACTTTCCCGAAATCGTAACTGGAGCTGCCGGCCATTGGTAATGGGGCATTTTCCCTGTCTTTTTGTGACATGCCGGAGAAGTTGTCCCGGATTGAACCATATATTGGAAATGTTTTGTTGGTGACCTCTTTTTTGTTTACCAATATTTTGGTCATGAAGTATGTCTTTCCCCAGTTGCCGGATTGTTTGGTGTCTACTGTGATTTGAAGGTTGCCCTTTTGTCCCGGCTTCAAAGTTTCCGGCTCTGCCTTTATTTGAAGTCCTTTTGTTTGCGGAAGGAATTCTATTGTTATATTCCCGTTGGTTGTGTTGGCAACGGCAATGTTTTCTGTAACAACCGCACCCATTGCAATATTGCCCAAATTAAGGTATGCCTTCCTGAAGGATAACCCGTTGAAATTTTCCGGGAACAAATCACTCAGGGGTTTGGGTTTGTCATGGACAACTCCCCTTATCCTTAAAATCACTGGTTTTGGTTCACCTGTTATGTAAACTGTCAATGCCTTGTCAAATGGATAAGGACCTTGGTCGTTCAGGAATGTGACTTCTATGTTTCCTTTTTCTCCTGGCATTATTGGCTGTTTTGTCCATACTGGAGTAGTGCATCCGCAAGATGCAATCACGGTTTGTACAACTACCGGTTGCTTTCCGATGTTTTCGAAAACAAATGTATGTTTGTGATGCCCCGATTTGAGCATTATATCCCCGAAATCGTGGATCGTTTTGTTGAATTTTACATTTTGAGGTTGTGAATATGAGATGGTTGCAAACAATAAGGTTGCCAGGAGAGTCAAAAGCCTTTTCTGTTGTTTTATTTTCATATTGCTTATAATATTACTACAAAGATACGAATTGTATTTGTTCTATTGAACCAAATTCATATCTTTGCAACAATCAAACCAATTTAAAACTTAGTTATAATGGCTTACAAAATTTCAGATGACTGTACTGCTTGCGGAACTTGCATTGACGAATGTCCGGTTGAAGCTATCTCTTCCGGAGATATCTATGTGATTGACCCAAATATTTGCACAGACTGTGGAACATGCGCTGATGTGTGTCCGGTTAGTGCAATCAGTCCGGAATAATTATCATTTCAAATGATAGAGCAAGGGGTTGGCCAGGTATGGCCAACCCCTTTTTTTTGTGCCACCAATGGAGGGTAAGGTAACCTGGCGGTTTAGGTCAAGTCATTCCACAATCATCTTGTTTGTACCACCGTGTAGAGGATATGTGTTTAGCAATGTCTCTCCTCTCTCATCCATCAAGCTGGCTTTGAAGCTATACTCTCCTTTGGACAATGGAATTTCCAAAGAAATTGGCTTTGTCAGGTCCAGTTCATGTTCGTAATCCAATGCACCGTTTTTGACCAACTGCAATTTGAGTTTGCCGCCAATCCAGTTATGTGGCACCAAGATATAGTCAATCCCGCCATATTCCCATTTCCCATCAAGGAAATTGATGGAATTTCCTTGAACTATACCTGGAAATGTGAGGTTGACATATGGCTGGTTCATGTACGATGAGTATTCTTCGTTTTCTGATTCTGTAAAACTCAGGGCATTCCACTCCGGTGTTGTGCCGATGTTGTTCTTTGAGCATGCACCCAGGATGAGGCATGCAATGAGGATGGTTGCAATAGTTGTTGTTTTCATGGTTGTTGAATTTATTGGTTGTTTGTAATGTTTACCAACTTATATATACTCCTTGTACAAATATTGTATCTGGTTCCGGAGTGATTGTCAATGACTGGAATACTTGGTCTGAGTATTTTTCCGTAACAGGTCCCTGCAGTACAACGGCAATGTGTCCGTTGGTCCTGACCCACGGGCGATCGTTGTTTTCTGTTAAATCCAACCTCAATTGTGCTGTTCCGTTGTAAATTGAGTTGTTGGTATAACTGTAACTTGTATTTATTGTCACAAATGGATATATGTTGTTGATCAATTCCATATTGGAAGGAGTGGGCATATCTGCCCGGCAGTAAATTACCATTACAGAATGGGATATCATCCCTGGCGTACCGGTTTGTTCTCCTGAAATCAAATGTTTATTGACACTAATATTAATATGGTCGTAAACAGTTACATGGCATTGGTCTGTAAACCCTCCTTCTTGTGTGGTTACTGTTACAACGGAATTCCCGGGAGCATGAGCCGTAGCCATGCCTGTATTTGGGTCTATTGTCAATACTTGTGTGTTGGAACTGCTCCATGAGATATTCTTGTTGCTTGCATTGGAAGGAGTTATGGATGCAGAAAACTGGTAATTATCTTCCTTTTTCAACTCTAATGACGATGTGGAAATTGTGACATCCTGTACATTGTTTCCAATGGTTATGAGTCCGGAGACATCTACCCTCCATGAGATTTCGCCGGCAGAATTTCCGTTGAATTTTATGGTCTCCATATAATGCCTGCCTCTTTCTATGTCATAATTGTTTGTTGTGTTGAGACCCGGGAAATTCCTGAACTTGATTATCCCGGTTTTGTCAGGGCTGCTATAGTTGGCTGTTATCTCTACGTAACTGCAAATATTTTCTTTTTCCCCGGGATGTTTATGGACAGGATTTGAATTCATACCAATGTTTCCCTGAAGGTTTTCGAACATATAGAGGGGTGTGGCATAATTGTGCATAGGAGGTTCCATGGATCCATCAGAAAGGATATCCCCGTTTTGGCATAAATTTTCCAGACTTGCTTTGTTGTGGTCTAACAAAAGGGAATATGCGGGTACGTTTTTAAGCGAAATGCTGGTGATTTCTATGTTGACTCCCGGGGACAAGTTGGTTTTGTTGAAAAGGAAAGTGAATTTGGCCAACAATCTTTTTACGTTGATTGTGAAATTCCGTGATGTTTTTGAGACCAATACATCGATAGCTCCGGCAAAAATCATGTTGCCACCACTTCCACTGGTTTGGTAAACCTTGTGGTTCCTGATGGATTCCAGATTGGGAAACCGTGTAATGTCAATTGGTCCCATGTTGATTATTGCAACCAAGGTCTTTTCTCCCTGCTTCAATATCAATGTAGAAGATGTTGCTCCATTTTTATATATGTGACCCTCCAGCAATCCGTCGCTATCATATGCGAGTATATTCAGGTCTATGGCATTTTCTGCTATTTGACCGCTTTTTGTAATATCCGGCATCTTTGCATCAACCATCACAACCTGTAGCCTTTCCAATGACGCTTTTTGTGCAGGTATATCATCTTTCTGACATGAGCCAGTGATTGAAATAAGGCAAACCAATGCCATTATAGTATTGTTTCTAAGCATTATTCAAACAGATCTTTGTTAAGGTTGTATTTTTCTATTAGCTTGCTGATCTCAGGATCCAGCCCCCCTCTGTATGCCATTTTTATATCCAGTTCCTTTGATTTGAGAAAAAGCCTTGCAGCCTCCTGTTCTTCCCCTTTGCGAGCGTGTATGATGGCCATCATGTAAAGTTGGTGGGCGCTTTCTTTCAGTTTTTCCAGTATGGAGTATGCAGAAACATCCTGCCCGAGTGAGAGGTGTGCTATTGCTGTGTTGATGTCGTTGTAACCGATGAGTATCTCCAGTGCTTTGGAGTACTCCCTTTTTTTTAAAAGGTTTACACCCCTTGTGTAGAGGGTATCGGGTTCTGAAGTATGGATTGTATCCTTGACCATTCCTATCCTCAACAGGTTGAGTTCGATAGAGACTTTCCTTAGCAATGGGTAAATATTTTCTTTCAGGTAGTTGTACTCTTGTTTGTATTTGGATAGCAGGTTTTCCCTTTTGTCCGGTTCTACCTCTGCAAAACAGTCCAACAGTCCTTTTTTGTTTGCCAGGATTGTATCTCTCTCTATTATCTTGTACAAAAGCTGCCAGTTCTCGGGGATGATGCATTGAATGATCTTTCCGTTTAAGTCATGCTGCCCGTCACCGTACTCGCCAACCAGTTTGCCATGGTGTAAATGAAGTGTTTTGTATTTTTGGCTCATTTCAATTACAAGATCTGTAATGTGTTTTTCAATTTCCGTTGATCTTTGTTTTGAAAGTCTCTCGTTGGTCTTGAATTTGCCTTCGGGAGAAGAAGATGAGATGATTTTGATTGAGTCTATTTCAAATTCGTTCTCTTTGAATACATTTTCTATCATGGAGCAGATTTTTTCCAGTTCGTTTGCGTTGTTGTTGTGATATGGGTCTATTTTGTATTTCCCTGCCTTGAATGAAATCCTGGAATCATACCTCTGGTTGACCCGCCTTTCAATAACCTTTTTTTTGTAGCGGATGATATCCCGGGTGAATGCACTCACAGATGAAACATTGTATGTGATGGTGTCTGAATCGGCCAGCATATATGTCAATCCAGAACTGCTCCTTACACAACCTTTTACCCACAAATAGAGTTTCCTTGATTCTTGGTTGGTGGCAACATCCTGTGAATAGTGGTAATCAAAATTCCCATATTTGTCCTTTATCACCGAGTCCAGCCTCGCTCCCTTGACATAAGGGTTTTTGACATATCTGAGGAAAACCTCCCCGATACGGGACTTCCTTTGTTCATTTCTTTCTATTAGCCATTCCTTTAGGTATTTGTCAATTATCTCTTTTTCGCTGACACCCGATTTTGTTTTTAGAAAGTCATTCCTGATTCCGTTAAGTGCCATTGATTGAGGAAGGTGCCTTTCCAGGAATATGGACAGACCTTCCATGTCTGAAAATGACTCCAAAAAAGAGGCATCCTCTGGAATTATCCCCTCCATGTATTTCGCAAATTTCCTGTAACCATTTGCCTGGGATCTCTTGAACTCTTTTCCGCTTACAATTATCTTGGGAAAGGCGGTGGTATCCTCTCCCCGGAGCATAACGGGAACCATCTCGGTTTGCCAGGAATCGTGTATTAGGCAAGATGGTATTGTTAGAACAAAGCCAATGGTTATGATTCCATTCCTTTCTGCTATGTTGTGGGCCTTTGTGCTGATGACAACCTCATTCAGTTGCCTAATGCCGGTAAGTTCACCCGAAGAGTCCCTGATTGCCTGGTTGTAGATTATCTCTTGACCGCTTTCCGTTGTGAATGTGAAAGTTTCAAGGCTATCATGTGTGTTGTCACGGGTAAATGCTATCTCCTCTCCTTTGTGTGCATTTATGTAGGAGACCAACGGCACAGGATTGCTTTTTACAATGCGGTGCAAAGCTCTGTTGCAAGAACAAATGAGTAAGGACAAGCAGGCAAATATGAGGCAGACAATCTTCATTCAAAAAACATATACAAGTGAAATTGAAAGCTTAAAAGGCAGCAAACAAAATTTGCATGTGCTGTCCAGGAATTCCCCGCACGGCTCTATCTCATACATGTCGAAAGAGTTGATGGATGCACAAACTCCTGCTTCGAATTCCATGTTCAAATCCTTTGAAAGCATTTTTGCATATCCCAGTGTTGTTCCTACACCATAATAGTGCCCCTGGTAGCGGGTTGAATTGTACCCAACGTTGTATACAGCACCAGAGATATAAGCTCCGTTGAAAAATCCCGAGTAGGTGTGCCAATGCCAAAGCCTGATCCCGGAAAGTGCATTCAAATGTTTTATTTTTACCTCTTTGCTGAATTCGAAAGGATTCCAGGAAACCATGGTGTGGCAGGAGTATCTTTTGGACAACACAAAAGAGTGCTCTGCATTCAGGCTTCCGGTGATTAACAGGGGGATGTTGAGCGACAGCGTTTTTGTCTGCGCAAAAGTTGCTGTTGTGAGCAACAGCTCCAACACTATTGATGCCGGTATGATTATGTTTTTATTCAGACTTTTCATTTGATGTTAATGACTTCAATTTCTTGGAGATGCCAATCCTGTACAGATGCCATTCCGGTTATTAGCTCCATTCCGGAGATTTCCAAGGTGTACAAGTATCTTTTTCCTTCCTGGAAACCCTCTTTGGATGCCGGGAGGGTTGCTTTCCTTACCTCCTTTTTGTTTGATTCAATATGGGTTGTTTCAACTTTGACAAAAGGATCAAAACCAGGCTGCAGAGGAAGGATTATTGTTTCTGCAGAGTTGCTGTCCAGGGAGAGTTCTGTGTATTCTGGACTGAGAGATTTGGAAGGAGTTATTGTCCCGTTGTGCAAAGCCATTGTGACGTGGTTGTCTGGCAGGGTGACTGAAATCTTGTTTATGGAGTGATGATTGTTATTGTTGGTTACCGAAATGACAATGTTTGAGCATTTGTGTTTGAACTGCAAAAGCACAACAGCATCCTTCTCTATTTTGGTTCCTGTGTGTTGTGCCCACATGTAGTCTATGTTGTTTTCCAGAGAGGTGGCAACTCCATTTGAAAAAGATGGCAGTTTTTGGTATTCAAAGCCTGCAGATACTGCATAAAAATCATATGTCCCTTTTGGCACTATAAGGTTTTTGGCAGTCAATTGCCTGAGGTTGCCATTGCCGTCGGAGGCCGCATCAAATGGAGTCCCCGGCCACGGGGGACGTGTGGCCGGATTCTCTTTTTGTATATAGCCGTATATCCTGAAATAATTACCCTCATGGAACTTTTGGATATTGCCGGATTTTGTCTCTGCCAGAGTTCCTGAAAAAAAAACAGTGTGCTCCCTTGTATTGTCCCCGGTGCAATTATGGCAATCTGGTTTATGGCAAGAGCAAATTGCAATAAACATGAAGAATAGGGTAAATTTTGGTTTAGGTCCCATGCTGTTATTCTATTAATGTAATGTCGGAGATCTCTTGCGTGGTCCAGTCCTGTACGGTAGCACCGGCAAAGATCATTTCGTTTGATGTAACATACAGGTTGAGCGTGTAATAGGTCCCTCCTGCATACGACTGGGAAGGGATGGTTCCAGTGTAAACCTTTCCTGTGACAGAGGTGCCTCCAATTGTGACATTAGTCGTGACCTTAATGTTGATTGCTTTGGAAGCTAGCGGTAACATGATGTATTTTCCTTTTGTGCCCGAAACAGTCATGGATTCGAAGTCGTCGGTTGTGGCGGAAGGAGTTATGGCTCCCGTGGCAAGGTTCATGGTAGATGAAGCATCTGCTTTTGAGGGGGTTATCTCTATTGATGTGACGGAGAGGGAGTTGATTCCGCTACCTTGCAAAATATTCACCTCCAATCCCACAGCCTTGTGGACATACACGAAATTGACTGTGCCACCCTCATGTACTCCGCTTACTTTTGACCACAGGTAATCTTTCTCGTTGGCTAGCTGTCCCGAGGTCCCGGAAGCGAATGTTAAAGCTGGCGCACTTGCACTATTGGTAGATACGGAGTAGAAATCGTAAGAACCTTTTGGCAAGTACAAGCTGTTTTGGGGAGTAAGGACGCTGCCGGTGCTGCAAGTTGCTTCCAAAGGTGTTCCGGAAACGGGACTGGACGTGGATACTGGGTCACCCGATTGGTAGCCGATGATTGTGGATTTGTTGCCGAGAGCAAAAGGAATGTCTGCCTTTGTTTGTGCATCCTGGTAATACGAAGCATTGAATTTAACTTCTCCCTCATATCCTTCTCTGTTGGTTGCTTCTTTTGTGCATGAAGCAAAAAGCAAGGAGATGCAAACGGCATAATAATAACTGGAATTTTTCATTTTCTTTGAATTTTAAGTTGTTTATAATGATATGATTGGATTATGGTATTGGTCTTCCCAGTTTGTGATGCCCGACAATACAACTCCAATTTCATTGGATGATACTCCAATGTGAAGGGTATGGATCTTGCCTTGTTCCAGTCCACTCTCCATGAAAACCCTTGTGTATAGCGATTTGCTTGAATATTCCGTGGTATCGGCAAGGGTTATTTCCAAAACGATGTCTTTTCCCGGGACAAGGGGATTGCAGTAGTAATACCAACTATCTGAATCATTGTCATGGTACATGGGTTCCAGGAACAACCCCACATCCTGTTCACAGCTACATCTTCCATCTTGGATGCCCAGTATTGCATCTTGTTCTACCGGAGGGGTTATCTTGATATTTGTGATGCAGTGGTCAAAATCGGATTCGTTAAAGCATTTTACAACCAACATGGAGTTAGCCAGCTTGTGTTCCAGCACAATAATGTTTTCCCTTTTTTTTTGGATATTATGTACTCCTCTATGGTAGAGGTACCGGTATCCGTTTTTAAAGGGCTTTTTTTGTTCGTAATTGATTGCAGAAGAGCAAACGATGGTTGTCATATGGTATTCCCCCGGGTATAATTTGAAATTTTCACCTGGGTGGTAAATGGTGTCATGTCCGTTGTATTGGAAGATTACTCCGGAAGGGGTGCATTTACCGTCTTGTTCCGAGTAGTAGAGGTTCATGTAACCACTTGACATATCATGACAACATGATGAATCCTTGAACAAAACCAGATATTTCCCGTAATCGGGGCAGTTATCGTAATTTTCTCCAATACAGGAACAGGCCAACATGAGTGCAGATGCAATTGTGATTGTAGCTTTCATGGTTATTGTCTGACAAATGAATATTCAATGGTTTCGTTTTGGTAATTCCAGGGGGTTATGCCTACGGAGATATTCACACCGCACCTCTCTTTTAAGTTTAACTCTACTGTGTATTTGTTTCCTGCAACCAGGTTGCTTGGAATGGTGCCCGAGTAGACCATGCCATTGGTTGTGATGTTGTTTATTGTGGCATTTACGGATACCTCTACCCGAGGTTGTTGGCTGCATGGCAGCAGGAACAAACTCCTGGATAGTCCGCTCCCTTGGATAGTGCTGGCCGGCAAAAGGTTTTGGGATGTAGTTACTGTCCCGCCCAATAGGTCCAGCTCTGTTCCTTGCGGGTTTGGAAGGGTCATTTTGATATGGTTCACCACCATGTTATTGTAATTGTCCGGAGGATTTATATTTATTTGTACACAGCATGCCATGTGTTTGAAGTTCAGTTGTACGGGAGTTGGTCCCTTTACGTAGACCCTTTTGGCAGATGCCCAGATATAGTCTATGTGGTTTTGTGCCATACACTTCATGTTACCATCAAACATCACGTCAATGGCTCGGTTGCTGTTTTGGGAAAGGGAGTAGATGTCGTAACTCCCTTTTGAAATATAATACTCTTTGTTTGGATTCATTATTCCGTTAATCCCGGCACTTAACACAACTCCCTGGGTTTTGTTGGTTGTACTGAATGGCGTGGACTGAAAGGTGTACAGGTTGGCCTTTGTATACATTGCAGGGTATGCAGATGCTTTACTTGTGGAAGAGAATGTTGCTGTGACCTGCAGGCTGTTCAAATCAAAATTTTGATGTTTTGAGCAACTTAGGCACATTTGTGCTACAACTGCGATTATGATTCCTAACTTTTTCACAGAGGCAAATCTAATACTTGTGCTTTAGTTGCAAAACACTATTAAACAGGATTATATGATATTGAAATTATTATATTCCATTTTATATTTTATTGCTTTTTATAATCAGGGACAATTAATTTTTTTAACTTTGGCAATTAATTTTCAGATTCATTATACGATGTTAAACATTAAACTTCTGAGGGAAGAACCCCAATTGGTGGCAGAGAGGCTGCGCGTGAAGAATTTCGATGCGCAAATTATTATTGGAAAGATCCTTGAACTGGACTTAGAGAGAAGAAACCTGCAAACAGGATTGGATTCGATTTTGGCAGAGCAAAATTCAATAGCAAAACAAATTGGGTTGTTGATGAAGTCGGGTAAGAGGGAAGAGGCAGAGAGTGCAAAATCAAAGGTCTCTTCACTTAAGGAGCAATCCAAGGAGCTTGAATCCAAAATGGAGGGTGTCTCTTTGGAGTTGAATGATTTGCTTGTCCAATTACCTAACCTTCCACACGATTCTGTTCCTTGGGGAAACTCAGCACAAGAGAATGAGGTTGTAAGGCAGTGGGGAGAGTTGCCAAATATGAAAGATGGCTTGCCTCATTGGGAGTTGGCAAAAAAATATGACATCATAGATTTTGATTTGGGAGTGAAGCTTACCGGTGCAGGGTTTCCCGTTTACAAGGGAAAGGGTGCCAGGATACAAAGGGCTTTGATATCTTATTTTTTGGATTACAATACAAATGCCGGTTACAAAGAGGTGATGCCACCCCTGGTTGTGAACGAAGCTTCCGGGTATGGCACTGGTCAGTTACCGGATAAAGGAGAACAAATGTACCATGTAGGTTTGGACAATTTCTATCTGATTCCGACGGCCGAGGTTCCGGTGACAAATATTTTCAGGGATGTTATTCTGGGCCAGGAAGAGTTGCCGGTGAAGCTGACTGCGTATACTCCATGTTTCAGGAGGGAAGCAGGTTCTTACGGGAAAGATGTGAGGGGGTTGAACAGGCTGCACCAATTTGACAAGGTAGAGATTGTGCAGGTGACAAACCCGTCTGAATCTTACAATGCGCTGGAAGGGATGGTAGCACACGTAGAGGGTTTGGTCAAATCACTTGGTTTGCCCTACAGGATACTTAGGCTGTGTGGTGGCGACATGAGCTTCACATCTGCATTGACATATGATTTTGAAGTCTATTCTGCAGCACAAGAGAGGTGGCTGGAGGTCAGTTCTGTATCCAATTTTGAGTCATTCCAGTCCAACAGGCTTAAATTGAGGTACAAAGATGAAAAAGGTAAGCCTGCCCTTGCCCATACTTTGAATGGGAGTTCGTTGGCTCTGCCAAGGATACTGGCTGCATTGCTGGAGAACAACCAAGGGAACGGGTCCATAAAGGTTCCTCAGGTGCTGGTGCCGTATACCGGGTTTGAATACTTGGACTAACTTGATGGATACAAAAAGGAGGATATTGGGAATTGACCCTGGGACCCAAATGATAGGATGGGGAGTTGTGGATGTGGAGGGTGGAAAACCCAGGTTTTGCCAGATGGGAGTAATCTCTTTGAAAGGCGAGAAGGATCATTTTGCAAAACTGGGAAGGATATTCAATGAGATTGGAGGATTGGTCCACCGCTTTTCGCCAAATGAATTTGCAATTGAATCTCCATTTTATGGCAAGAATGTACAATCCATGCTCAAGCTGGGTCGGGCTCAAGGTATTGCCATTGCGGCTGCTTTGAATGCTGGTTTGCCGGTATATGAGTATGCTCCCAGGAAAATAAAACAGTCCATTACAGGAAAGGGTGCTGCATCAAAGGAGCAGGTCTCTTCTGTGATTTGTGCAATACTTTCGGTAAAGGAGTTGCCTGAAGCACTTGATGCCACTGATGGTCTTGCTGCAGCTTTGTGTCATTTCCTTTCCGGAGATGTACATATTTCAATCCGAAAACATGAAAAGGGGGCTCGTCAAACCAACAAAGAGAGAGGTTGGGAGGCTTTTTTGAAAAATAATCCCGGAAGGATAAAATAATACGGATTTTTTATGTCCCTGCATTTAACCTTTGGCTTTTTGGATAGTCAAAGGTTTGTTGTTTATAAAGAAAGGTATATATAATCGGAATAATTATTAAATATGAAATATACAAAGAGTTTTTTTTTATTGTTGGCTGTATTGCTTTTTGCAAACAGCGGAGTTTATTCCCAATCCCGTAACCACAGGGTAAAGGGTGAATTGATTGATAGCGTCAGGAATGAGCGTGTAGAGTTTGCAACGGCTGCCCTTATACCCAAAGGGGAGGAGCAACCCCTCAAGTATGCCCTGTCAAATTCCCAAGGTGCTTTTGAGATAACAGATGTTCCTTCGGGGGAATACAAGTTGAGGATTGAGTTCATGGGTTACAATACCGTAGAGAAAGATGTTGTGGTAAAGGATAGCAGGATAGTGGATGTTGGTATGGTCAACATGCTGGAACAGGTCAATCTGCTGGACCAGGTTGTGGTCTCTGCATTGGGTAATCCGGTGATTGTCAAGAAAGATACAATTGAATACAATGCAACATCATTCAAGTCTACCGATAGTGACATGCTGGAAGAATTGCTCAAAAAATTGCCTGGTATTGAGATTGACTCCGATGGTAAGATTACTGCAAATGGAAAGGAGATAACCAAGATAATGGTGGACGGGAAAACCTTTTTCCTGGATGACCCTTCTTTGGCAACCAAGAATCTTCCTGCTAAGATCATAGATAAGGTGAGGGTTGTAGAGAGGCAATCGGAACAGGCAAGGTTTACCGGTATTGACGATGGTAATGAAGAGACTGTTATAGACTTGTCAATAAGGCCAGGTATGATGAATGGCTGGTTTGGTAACGCAACAGCTGGTTACGGAACCGATGACAGGTTCCAGGGTGCCGCGATGGTTGGTAATTTCCGTGAGGATAGCCAAATCAGTATGATAGCAAACGGGAACAACACAAACAACAGAGCATTCTCCGATATGGCCGGAAGCATGATGAGGAGTATGAGAAGTTCCATGGGTGGCTCAAGGGGAGGCATCAGGGTTGGCGGTACCACCATGAATTTTGGAGGGAATGGCATAACCACATCATGGATGGGTGGCCTGAATGCCAACACAGAGTTGAATGACGGTAAATTCAAGATAGGAGGCAACTATTTTTATGGTAAGACAGACAATGTTGCAGAGAGCATAACTTCACGCCAGAACTTTTTGCAAGACAGTAGTTTCTTTAACAGAGACTCCACTGTTTCCAAAAATATTTCCGATGGTCACCGGGTTGCTTTGGAATTGGAGTGGGAGTTGTCGGAGAAGACCTCGATATTGTTCCGCCCCAATGTAAGCATTGGTTTTGGATCTTTCAGCGAGCAAAACAGCTACTCCACTTCGGGTGCAAATGGTACCAAAATTAATGACGGTAACAGTATTTCGGCAGGGGACAACGAATCTCAGTCTTTGGGTGGCGACCTATTGTTCAGGCACAGGTTGGGCAAACCAGGAAGGACTTTCTCTGTCAACTTTACCTATTCATACTCCAATAATGTCCTTGATGGTTTGAACAGGTCTGAAACAAACCGTTATGGTGCAACCCAAATGAGTGATATTGTGGACCAAAGGTTTGACCTGACAAGCAACAGCTACTCGTTGGGAGCAAGGGCTTCATACACAGAGCCTTTAGGGAAGAACTATTTTTTGGAGCTGGCATACCGTTACAATACAAATGTCAGCAATTCAGAGAAATATTCATACAACTTCAATACTGTAACCCAAAGTTACGATATACTGGACCAGGAGTACTCCAATACATATGAAAACACATTTGTAAACCAGCAAGCAGAGGTGAATGTAAGGAAAAATGAAGACAAATACAGTTACACACTTGGGTTCAATGTACAACCTTCTTCAACAGAAAGCATAGGTGACACCACATACCTCAAAAGGGACATAGTAAACTTTTCACCCTCTGCCCAGTTCGATTACCGATTCTCTGAGATGAAGTCTATAAGGGTAAGGTACAGGGGTAATACCAACCAGCCATCAATAAACCAGTTACAGCCGGTACCGGACAACTCGAATCCTTTGTATATCCCATTGGGAAACCCCGATTTGCTTCCTGAATTCAACCACAGGTTGTGGGTAGATTTCAGGAGTACCCAAAAGGAGACATTCCGTTCTCTCAACCTTCGTTTGGGAGCAAATTACACAATGGACAAAATCGTGAATATGACATGGTATGACGAGGGAGGTATCCAGTATAGCAAACCTGTGAATGAAGATGGTGTTTACTCGGTCTTTTCCAACCTGATGTTCAATACACCAATAAGGAAATCCAAATTCTATTTCATGAGTGGTACCAGGTTGTCGTTGAACAAAGGGATCAACTATTCCAACCAGATACGCAACAAAACCACAAGCCTCTCTCTTGGGGAGTATATAAGGTTGTCCTACAGGGGTGACAAACTGGAAGCCAGTGTTGGTGGAAGGGCCAATTATTCACATGCCTGGTATACAATAGAGAACAACATAAGACCAGCTACATGGAACAACTCTGTAAGTATGTATTTGAACTGGACTATGCCAGGAGGGTTCAACCTTAAGAGTGATATAGGCCATAACTTTTACATTGGATACGAAGAGGGTATGAACGAACCGACAACTGTCTGGAATGCAGAGTTTTCAAAACAGGTTCTAAAAAACATGGGAACGCTTGGACTTAAGGTTTACGATATATTGAACCAATCAAGGAATGTTTGGAGGAACACAAACGACAACTATATAGAGGACATCCAGAACAACACCTTGAGACAATATTTCATGCTAAGTTTCACTATCCGTTTCGGTACCTTTGGAGGTGGTGATTCCGATCGCAGAGGGCCAGGCTCAGGAATGGGCAGACACAGGAGGTTCTAAAAATAACAAAAACCGGTTTACAGGCCGGTTTTTTTATTGCTTCCCTGGGAAAATGCTCTCCATTTATCTATGACGTTCTTGAAATCTTCTGGCAGTTCGTTGGAGAAAAAGAGTTTGTTGCCACTTTCGGGATGTGTGAACCCCAGTGTTTTGGCATGTAAAGCGTGACGGGGAAGGATGGCAAAGCAGTTCTCTACAAATTGTTTGTATTTTGTGTAAACCGTTCCTTTAAGGATCTTGTCACCGCCATAACGGTCGTCGTTGAACAACGGATGCCCTATCCAATCCATATGGACCCTAATCTGGTGTGTCCTTCCTGTTTCCAAAATACATTCCACCAGGGTTGTATATCCAAACCTTTCCAATACTTTGTAATGGGTTACTGCATGCTTTCCGGCGGATCCGTCGGGGAAAACCTTGAAGCGTAGCCTGTCGTTGGGATCACGGCCAATATGGCCTGTGATTGTGCCCTGTTCTTGTTTGAGGTTGCCCCAAACAAGTGCAATGTATTTCCTGTCGATAGTGTGGTCAAAAAACTGTTTTGCCAGCATCAATTGTGCTTTGTCGTTTTTTGCAACAAGCAATAATCCGGATGTGTTCTTGTCTATCCTGTGTACAAGGATGCCCATGCGTTCGTCCTGGGCATCTGCCGGCTGTGATATTCCAAGGTGGAAAGCCAGGGCGTTGACCAGAGTGCCGGAAAAATGGCCGTGTCCGGGATGTACCACAAGACCTGCAGGTTTGTTTACCAGCAGCAGGTGATCATCTTCGTAAGGAATATCCAACGGAATGTTTTCCGGCCTGACTTCGAAGCCTCTCCTTTGGTATGGCATTTCTATGGTAACTACATCCAGAGGTTTCACAATATAATTTGCCTTGACCTTTTTACCGTTCACAAGCACATACCCTGCAGAAATGGCAAGTTGTATCCTGTGACGAGATGTTTTTTCCATACGGGAGGTAAGGAATTTGTCTACCCTGAGGTTGGATTGTCCTTTGTCAGAGAGAAACCTGTAATGTTCGAAGGACTCTTCTTCTTCTTCTTCCAAAAGCTCTTCCTGTCCAAGTATATCTTCTTGGTTTATATCTTCTTTAAATTGCGGCATTGGCTATTGCTGTTCTTCTATCAGTTTCGATTTGTCTATACTAAGGGTGAGGTTGACAACGGCACCAAGCCTGAATGCAAGTGAGTCGGTTGGAGTGGGAGCCTGCCTGATTACAAAACTGGAGAGGGTGTCGGAATATGTTTTTACCGATGAGTCATATGTAAGTGTTCCAAGGTTCAAGGAGTTATCTGTCAGGATATCTTTTGCTGTCAAAAGAGAATAGCCCATCACGGAAGGTACCGAGGTCATGTTGTTGTCCCAACTCATGCCTAGTCTCAAATCTATTTCACTTTCGGTTTCGATCATTGTTCCTGCCGGAATCTCCTTTCCATTGTATAGTTGGGCTAGTACGTTGTTGGTGGCCATGTCCTGTGTGTATATGAGCTTCCCAACCTTCAGCTGTTTGCCGGAGAGCTCGGCTTTTGCCTGCCTGAGGGAGAATCCTGTTACAGATGGCATGTTGACCCTTTTTGGCTGCAGGGAGTTGATTGTAAGTATAACCCGCCTGTTCTTCTTGACCATACTGCCAAAAACCGGGTTTTGCCTGAATATGACTCCTCTCTCCATCCTGGGCATGAATACTGAATCTGTAACTTCCAACCTAAGGTTGGCTTGTTCAGCTTTTTCCATTGCCTGTGCAATAGTCATTCCCGAAAAATCGGGTACAGATTGTTCCTGGTTGTGCCTGGTGATTGTCTTCAAGGTGATGATTGTCAATACAAGTATTGCTGAAACAACGACTGCTCCTATAATCAGGTTTTTCAATATCCAGTTATCTTTTTTCATGGTTCTTTTTGTTTAAGGCAAAAATACTACTTTTTTGCAACTTGGTTGTAAAAGCTGTCCCTCTCCATAGCCACATAACCACATTCCCGGGCAATTTTCTCCAAATCTGCAGCACTCATTGTGGGATTTTGCTCCTGTGAGCCAGCCATGCTGTATATTTTGGTACTGTTGTTTATTGTGCCGTCAATGTCATCTGCCCCGTAAAGGAGTGTCAATTGGCAGAGTTCTTTGCCAAGCATTGGCCAGTATGATTTTATGTGAGGGATGTTGTCAAGTACCAACCTGGATATTGCAAATGTTCTTAAAACCTCTGTTGTGTCAGCCTCCTGCAAATAAGACATAGGATTGTTGGCTGTCTTGAACAAAAGAGGGATGAATGCATCAAAGCCTCCTGTCTGGTCTTGCAAATCACGGAGCATCAGCAAATGTTTCACCCTGTGTTCCCGTTGTTCCAAATGTCCGAACAGCATTGTTGCATTTGTCCTCATTCCAAGCTCATGTGCTGTTTTGTGTATCTCCAGCCATCTATGAGCATCAGCTTTGTCGGGGCAGATCTTTGCCCTGATTCCCGGGTCGAAGATCTCTGCACCACCACCCGGCAAAGCGGAAACACCCCTTTTTTTTAGTTGCATAAGAACCTCTTTTGCAGGCAATCCGGAATTTTTGCTCATATCATCCACCTCAACTGCGGAGTATGCTTTTATTGTGACATGGGGTGGGAGGACTCTCCTTATAGTCTCTATGACATTATAGTAATAATCAATCTCCTTGGAAGGATGGACACTGCCTACCACATGAACTTCGGTTGTATCATCGGAATATTTTTCTAGGCAATACCCCTCTATCTGTTGCATATCCATTGTCCATGCACCGGGTTCAAAGTCATTGCCCCGCCTGTAAGAGCAGAATTTGCATTTGTGGATACATACATTGCTGGGTTCCAAGTGGAAGTTCTTGTTGTACCATACCGTTTTGCCGTTGATTTCTTCGCGCACATTTGTGGCCAACTTGCTAAGGTGGTTCATGTCCCGGGTATTGTACAACTCCATTGCCTTGTCAAAATCGAGTCTCATCTTGTTTGTGTTTGGAAGGTAAAGATAGGGAAACAAAAAAAGACGCACAATGGCGCCTTGATTCGTTCGATCTTTTAATATCTCTTTTTAGAAACGATCTTCAGATGATACTGTCAGTTTCTTACGTCCACGGCGGCGGCGGGCAGCTAATACCCTGCGTCCGTTAGGTGTAGACATACGCTCACGGAAGCCGTGTTTGTTACGACGCTTGCGTAGTGATGGTTGGAAAGTGCGTTTCATAATATGTATACTGATTTTATTATATTTCTCAAAACGGAGTGCAAAGATATGCAAAATGTTTTTAATAGCAAATATTTGTGCTATCGTTTGATAAATAATACCTCTTTTTCTTTGAACCATTCCTCTTTGAACACATCAGAGATAAGGGTCCGCGATATTTTGGAGGGGTTGAACCCTTTTATCTTCTTTGCTGACTCTATCTCCTGATCCAGGTTGCCTCCTTTTAGATATATGATGCCTCTCTCTTGTGAGTCATCGGATGGTATTATCTTGTTCCATACCCATGGGATGAAAGATGAGAGCTCTGTAACTGCCCTTGAGACTACAATATGGAACTCTTGGGGTATGCTCTCTGCCCTGGTATGGATGGCTGTGGTGTTTGACAATCCCAGCGCGTTGGAGACTGCTGTCACTACTTTTATTTTCTTGTTTATGGAGTCACATAGTAAAAAATCTGTATCCGGGAAAAGGATTGCAAGAGGTATTCCGGGAAAACCTCCTCCTGTACCTACATCCAGCACCGAGCTCCCCGGCCTGAAATTGAATAATGCTGCAATTGACAATGAGTGCAACACATGATGCAAATAGAGGTTGTCTATGTCTTTACGTGAGATGACATTGATTTTTTGGTTCCACTCCCTGTAAATTGGGCCGAGTGCTTTGAATTGCTCTTTTTGTACCAGAGTCAGGTTTGGGAAATACTTGAATATCAGCTCTTCCATATTTTGTTTAATTGTTGTTTGGATCGGGTAACCCTTGTTTTGACAGTATTCAACGGCAAATCCAGCTCTTTTGCAATCTCTTCCAGAGGGTAGTCGTGTATAAACCTGAGTTCTGCAACCCTTCTGTATATCTCTGGCATGCTTTTGATGGCTTTAAGCAGGTTTTCTACCGCCTGTCCGTATATCATCTCCTCTTCCGGGCTGGGAACAACGCTGGAGAGAGTATCGATTTGTGCATTCTCCTCTGCTATTGAAGAGGCAGAGGGAATCCTTTTTTTTCGCAGGAAGTCCAAGGCTGTATTTTGGGCTATTGTATAAAGCCATGTGGAAAAGGCATAACGGTTGTTGTATGCAGAAATATTGTTGAAACATTTCTGGAAGCTTTCCTGGCAAATGTCAAGTGCATCCTCACGATTTGGGATTATCTTGCCTATATACAATAGCAAGGAATCCTGGTATTTATTTGCCAGATAGTTGAATGCCTCTCTGTTGCCTTGGGCTGCAAGTACAATTTGGTTGGTGTCCTCAATACAGTTGTGTTCCATGGTTTTTATGACAACTGGTTTTTAATGTGCTTCAAGCCAGTTTGCTCCCCAACTACATTCAACAGTAAGAGGAACGCTTAGTTCAATGACTCCTTCCATCTGTTGTTTTACCAGTTTTGAAAGCTGCTCGCTCTCTCCCGGGTAAACATCAAATACAAGTTCGTCATGAACCTGCAAAACCATTTTGCTTTTCAAACCCTCCTCTTTTAACCTGGAGGCAACATTGATCATTGCGACCTTGATGATGTCTGCCGCACTTCCCTGGATTGGCGCGTTTATGGCATTACGCTCTGCAAGGCCCCGTACCACAGGGTTTTTGGAGTTGATGTCGGGTAAATACCTTTTCCTTCCGTAAAGTGTGGTTACAAAACCATCTTGCTGTGCTTTTGCAATCATGGATTTCATGTACTCTTCTACCTGAGGGTAATTGGCAAAATAGTCGTCTATCAATTGTTTGGACTCACTTCTTGGGATGGCAAGCCTTTGGGAAAGGCCAAAGGCAGAGATGCCATAAATAATGCCGAAATTGGCAACTTTGGCCCTGTTTCTCTGTTCCCTGGTGAGCTCCTCTTCCGTTACCCCGAAAATCTTGGAAGCTGTTGCTGCATGTATATCCTTCCCCGATTTGAATGCCTCTACAAAATGGGGATCCTGGCTCATGTGTGCCATCAACCTGAGCTCTATCTGGGAGTAGTCTGCCGACATGATAACCCCGTTTGGATCAGATGGAATGAACGCTTTCCTTATTTCACGGCCTCTTTCTGTGCGGATTGGTATATTTTGAAGGTTGGGCTTTATGGAACTCAGCCTCCCGGTGGATGTGAGGGATTGGTTGTAAGTAGTGTGTATTTTCCCTGTCTCCGGAGAGACAAGTGAAGGAAGGGGGTCTATATAGGTAGACAGGAGTTTCTTTATGTTCCTGTATTCTAGTATCAAGGGTATAATTGGATGCGAATCCAGGATTGATGTGAGGGTCTCTTCGTCTGTAGAGTAATTTTTCTTGGATGTCTTTTTGGCGTTTTTGACCAGTTTTAGCTTCTCGTAAAGGATGACTCCAAGCTGTTTTGGGGATGAAATATTGAGGTTTGGTTCATTTGCCAGCTCCCTGACTTGATTTTCTATGCCATAGAGCTCTATGCTGAGTTCTTTGCTGTATTGGTCAAGAAGGGGCACATCCAGTTTGACACCCGTCCTTTCCATTGATGAAAGTATCTTTATCAGAGGCATCTCGATTTTGTCGTAGAGCTCTTTGACACTCTCTTTTTCCATCTCTTTTTTCAAAACATGACTTAGTTTGGCAACAACCGGAAGCTCTTTGCAAACCTGTTGCCGGATATCTTCCTTGGGTTCGGGGCTGAAAAGGTCAGACGGGATTTCCTGAGGGCTCAAGGTTTGGTTGAGGTATCCTTGTGCCAATGCTTCAAGTTTATGGCTCCTTTCAGGCATCAATACATAATGCATGAGTTCAGTGTCCGAAAGGTAACCCTCCAGTTTGCAAGATTGTTTTTCCAAAAGAGTTGCAAGTGCCTTAATATCGTATCCTGTTTTCAGTATGGAACTGTTTGAAAAGAGTCCTTTCAAGGTGCTTGACAAGGGACCATTGCTTAAAGTGACAAACGGCTCACAACCTGTAAATAAAAGATTGTCTTTTATGGAAAAGCATAAATAATTCTTTTCGAGTGCACTTTTTGCCACATCTTGATCAGATGAAATGGTCCATGGAATCTCTTTGGATGCTGTGTTTTCGATTGTGTTGGAAGCTATAATCCCTTGTTTGAAGGAGTTGCTGACAGTAAAAAGTTGTTCCATTTGGGGTAACATCCTGAGCAAGGAGGAAAATTCATATTGTTGGAATAATTTACTGATTTTGGAGAAATCGGGAGTGTGCAGTTCCAACAGTTTCTCATTCCACTCCAGTTGTACCGAAGTGTCAATAGTCACAAGTTTTTTACTCAGGTCAATGTGTTGGCTTGCATCTTTGAATGCTGCTTGTTGCTTGGGCGGCAATTGGTCCAGGTTTTGGTAAATGTTGGAAACGGACTTGAACTTTGCGACGAGTTTTTTGGCTCCTACTTCTCCGACTCCTTTCACACCAGGGATATTGTCTGAGGAGTCACCCCAGATTGTAAGTATGTCTATAACCTGCTTGGGATCTTCTATACCATACATACTGCAAATTTCATCTTTTCCCAGGATTTCATCGGGACTACCGCTTTTGCCAGGTTTGTATTGGAAAATATTGTCTGAGACAAGTTGCCCGTAATCTTTGTCGGGTGTAACCATGTATACTGTATGGCCCTCTTTTTCTGCTTTTTTTGCAAAGGTGCCAATGACATCGTCGGCTTCGTAGCCATCTTTCATAAGTACAGGAACTGAAATTGCTTCCAGCAATTCACAAAGAGGCTCCAGTGCAGATTTTATAAGTTCGGGGGTTTCGGACCTGTTGGCTTTGTATTCGGGAAATATTTGGTGCCTGAATGTCTTGGAGGGAGGGTCAAAGGCAACTCCAAAATGGGTTGGCCGCTCCTTTACCAACAGTTCCAGTATGGTTTTTGTGAAACCGAACAAAATGGATGTGTCAACTCCTTTTGAATTTACCATGGGCCTGCGAAGGAATGCATAATACATTTTGAAGATAAGGGCATGCCCGTCTATTAATATGATCTTTTTCATTTTACTGGTTGTCATTTGCAAACCATTCTACATAGGAGGTTGGGGTCTCATACAGCTTTACGCTGTGGAGTTCCAGGTTCCCGGGGATTGCTTTTTTTATTACCTGTGCAAAATGGATGACAAGGTTCTCGCATGTTGGCTGGAAAGGTGTAACAACTACATTGTTGTATGTTTGGGATATCTCTTTTGCCAATTTGGCATCTTCCCTGAGAATCAATGCATGGTCATATACATCTACTATATGCTGGTTTACAATCTCTTTAAGGTTTGAAAAATCTATTACCATTCCACATTTGGGTTCACCCCTGTTCTCTGTGGGAGTTCCTTTTAATGTAACAAACAGCCTGTATGAGTGTCCATGTATGAACCTGCATTTTCCATCGTAATCTGCCAATGCGTGCGCCCCTTCAAAACGGAATTCTTTGGTTACTCTTAACTTTGTCATCTTTTTTATGCAAAAGTATTAATTATTTTACATACATTATAAAGTGGTCAATTACTAATATTAAGGTATTGCTCCTTTTATTGCCTGTTTAGTTAGGATATGGATTTGAATAAATTAATAAATAGAATAAAAATTTGATTTTATATTACAAATTAGTAATTTTGTTGAAAATAAAAACTTGGACATGGCATTAAACATTCAAAACATTTTATCGGACAACGCAAAAAGTATGAGAAGGTCTGCAATAAGGGACCTTTTAAGTGTTGCCAACAGGCCCGAAGTGATCTCATTTGCGGGTGGTTTTCCAAATCCCAATACATTTCCTGTAGAAGAGCTTAAAGTTATCATGCAGGAGGTCCTGGAGGTAGAAAGCACATCTGCCTTGCAGTACGGGCCAACGGAAGGGAACGGTAAGTTAAGGGAGATCCTTGCCCAAAGGTACAGGGAGCAAGGGTTGGATATTACAAAAAACAATATCCTGATAACAACCTCATCCCAACAAGCGATTGATTTGACTTCCAGGATTTTCATAAGTCCGGAAGATGCCATAGTCTGCGGGTTGCCATCATATCTTGGTGCTTTGCAATCTTTCTGGTCTTACCAGGCAAAGCCAATAGGAGTCCGGAAAGACGAAGAGCTTGAGGCAGTAGTGACTGCGTTGATTGAGAGTGGGAAGAAACCTAAATTCATATATACTATACCCGATTTCCAAAATCCATCCGGAGTGACCATGAACATGGAACAAAGGAAAATGGTTTTGGATGTTGCAGAGAAATATGACCTGTTGGTAATAGAAGACAGCCCTTACAGGGAAATCCGATTTGAAGGCGAAGCACAGCCGCTTCTCTATTCTATGAACAACGAGAGGGTTATGTTGTTTGGGACACTTTCCAAAACAGTTTTGCCGGGCTTCCGCATTGGATGGATAATTGCTCCTGAGCAAATAATTGACAGGCTTGTTGTGGCAAAACAATCTGCAGACCTTTGCACACCTGTCTTTGACCAAGCGGTTATAACAAGGTATTTTGAGAAGGGATTGTTTGAGAAAAACCTCTCTTCTACAATAGATTTGTACAGGAAAAAAAGGGATCATATGTTGGCTTGTTTTGAGAAATACATGCCACAAGGTGTAACCTGGACCAGGCCGGAGGGTGGTTTGTTCTTGTTTGTGACTTTGCCGGAGGGTTATGACTCAACTGAGCTCTTTAACGTGGCAATCAAGGAAAACGTTGCATTTGTGATAGGAGAGGCATTCCACTGTGATGGTTCCGGAAAGAACACCATGAGGATTAACTTCTCTTTCATGGACGAAGAGAAAACCGAAGAGGGAGTAAAACGTTTGGCAAAGGCAATTGGCAGGATGCTAAACGAAGGTAAATAGATTTGGATCGAACTTCAACGAGGAGTCTTTGAATATTTTATCAAAGGCTCCTTTTTCTATCAACCTGTCCGGGGTGTCCTGTATGAATCCGTTGTAGCCCATTATCCATATCTTGTCGCAAAGCTTAATTGCCAACTGCAGGTCGTGTGTAGAGAATACAATGGTTTTCTTTTCGTTTGCAGCAATATTTGCAAGGAGTTTTGTGATTGTAATCTTGTTTGCAATGTCAAGGAAAGCAGTTGGTTCGTCCAGTAAAATGATATGACTGTCCTGTACCAGGCTGCGGGCTATAGCTGCCCTTTGGAACTCTCCGTCGCTTAACGTGGAAATATCCCTTTTGCCAAAACCTTCAAGCCCTACTTTCACCAGTGTCTCTTCTATTTTGACAGAATCTTGCCGGTCTATTTTCCCTATCCAGTTTGTCCTTGAATAACAACTGGTGGCAAGCATATCAAAGAGTGAGAAATTTTTTGCCCTTGGACTTTGTGATGGTACGAATGAAACAACCTGGGCCAGTTGTGATGCTTTATACTTCTTGATCTCTTTCCCGTAGAGTTCAATTTTCCCGGAACGGTAGGGAAGTATGCCGCAAAGAGACCTTAACAGGGTGCTTTTGCCTGTCCCGTTTGCACCCACCACCGCAATGGTCTGGGCGGCGCAGGCATTGGCGTTTATATTGCTGTATATGGTTTTGTTGTATCCAAGGGACAAATTCTCAAGGACCAATAAATTGTCTGAATTTACATATCTGCTGCCTGCCATCACGAGATCTTGCTTTTCATTATTATGTAAAGTATTACAGGTACACCAAGTAATGCGCTTACTGTATTGATTGGCAAAACTTCTGGTTGTCCCGGCATCTGTGAGATTGTATCTGCAATTATCATTATGGTTGCACCCAATATTGCCGTTGCCGGAACAAGTACTTTGTGGTCTGCATTACGGAACAACATCCTTGCTATGTGAGGCACAGCTATTCCTATAAAACCGATTGGACCGCAGAAAGCAGTCACACTACCAGCCAAAAGCGTTGTTGCCACAAGGATACTGCGTCTGGTCCTTTCCAGGTTTACCCCCAAACTTTTTGCATAGGCTTCTCCAAGCAAAAGCGCATTAAGGTCTTTGATATTGAAGACTGTCATTGCAAATCCTGTCAATATTACAATGAACATGATCCAGATATTTGTTGGTGAGAGTCCCGAAAAACTGCCCATTGTCCAGACAACAAATACCTTAAGTTGTGCCGACGAAGAAAAATACTGGATAAGTGAAATTATTGCCCCTGTCACGCTGGCTATCATAATTCCAAAGATTAGCAGGGAAATGCTCTCTTTGAGCCTGGATGAGACCATGAGTATCAACAAGGTAACACCGAATGCTCCCAACCATGCAGCAACCACGGTTCCAACGTTGGCAGCAATTGACGATGACAGGGTTATCCCAAAAGCAGAAAACCCCATAACAAATATGGCAACCCCTAAACCAGCCCCGGAACTGATCCCTAGTATGTAAGGGTCTGCAAGTGGATTCCTGAACAACGTTTGCATCTGCAACCCGCAAACAGACAAGGCTGCCCCTGCCAGCAAGGCCGTAATGGCTTTTGGTATTCGGTGGGAAAAAAGGATGTTTGATACATACTCAGGTGCCTCACCTCCAAATATAGCTGCAATTATGTCCTTGACCGGAAACAACACCGACCCTAACAATAGATTCAATGCTATGAATATTGATAGTGAGATTATTATTAAAGAATATATTGTAAAATATTTACCCTTTGCTTTCAATGTTGTGGTTATCTTTTTGGATGCTAAGATAGTGCAAAAAAAGATAAAACCCTTTGATTTTATTTTTGTATTTTTGCACCCTATTCAGAAACAATATAAACGTCACACATTATGAGAAAGAAAATTGTTGCCGGCAACTGGAAGATGAATACTTCCATTGCAGAGGGAGAGCTTCTTGCAAATCAGATTGATTTTTTGACCAGTACATTGGACAATGATGTCCAGATAATAATAACCCCCCCTTATACCCATTTGCAAAAAGTAGGTATGGTTCTCAAAGACCACAAAAGCAAAGTTGAATTGGCAGCCCAAAACTGTGCAGACCATACTTCTGGTGCATACACCGGAGAGGTGTCTGTGGAGATGTTGAAGGAACTTACCTGCAAATATGTGATTCTTGGACACTCCGAGAGAAGGGAGTATTACGGGGAAACAAATGAGACCCTCCTAAAAAAAATCAACCTGGTACTCTCTGCAGGCCTGAAGCCAATTTTTTGTGTGGGAGAAAAACTTGAAGAGAGGGAAGCTAACAAACATTTCGAGGTGGTGGCATCCCAAATAAAAGAGGTATTGTACAAGTTAAGGGGTGTGGAGTTTGCAAATGTGATTGTAGCTTATGAACCGGTTTGGGCAATTGGTACCGGGAAAACAGCCACATCCGACCAGGCAGAGGAGATGCATGCTTACATCAGGAGGGTCATTGCAGACAAGTTTGCGCAGTATGCAGATGAGACTCCAATCTTGTATGGCGGAAGTTGCAAACCATCAAATGCTGCAGAGATATTCTCAAAAGAGAACGTAGATGGGGGACTGATAGGCGGGGCATCATTGAATGCACAGGATTTTGTTGCCATTATCAAATCTTTCTGATGAGATATACAGAGGTAAGGATAGGTATAGATCCATTCAGCGAGGAGAATGCAGAGGTTGTTGTTGCAATGACGCAGGAATTTCCTTTTGAGAGTTATGTCTATGACAAGCCGTTTTTGAAAGCATATATTCCAACCGGCAAATTCAACCTGCAGGAGCTGGAAAGAGTGGTTGCAGAGATGGACTCATTCCCTTTTGATGTGACAATATCATCTTTGCCGGCGGAACATAAAAACTGGAACGAAGAGTGGGAGAAAAATTTTTCTCCCATTGTCGTATCCGGAAGGTGTACCGTAAAGGCCGGATTCCACAAAGAACTGCCAGAGACGGAATTCAATATTGTGATTGATCCAAAAATGGCTTTTGGAACAGGACACCATCAGACAACCCATTTGATGATCGATCAAATGCTTGGAATGGATTTGAGAGGTAAAAAGGTACTGGACATGGGGTGTGGTACCGGGATCCTGGCAATTCTGGCTGCAATCAAAGGGGCTGCTGCACCTGTGGTTGCAGTTGATATTGACCCTGATGCCACCGACTCTGCCAGGGAAAACAGTATTGTTAACCATGTTGGAGATGTTATTGAGGTTATAACCGGGGACTCTTCGGTTGTGCCGGGAATTGAATTCGATGTCATACTTGCCAATATCAACAGGAACATTATTCTGGATCAGTTGGCTGTTTACTCCAAAGGGTTGCGACCTGCCGGCACCCTGCTGCTGAGTGGTTTTTATACAGAGGACATTGCGATGATTGTCAAAAAAGCAGAACAATTTGACCTCTCTTTTGTGAAAAGTGAAGAATTGGGCAATTGGGCTGTTTTAACCTTTGAAAAAAGTTAACTTTTTTCATGCTTAGGTATTGCACAAATAAAAATAATTCATACCTTTGCATTCCTCAAAGAGCGGGCATGGCGTAATTGGTAGCCGCGCCAGACTTAGGATCTGGTGCCGAGAGGCGTGGGGGTTCGAGTCCCTTTGCCCGCACAAAAAAAGGCAGATTCCCCCCGGGAAGTCTGCTTTTTACTTATTAAGCTGATTTTGAAAATAACATACTTATGAAGATCACACAAAAAAATGTAGATGACTTGACAATGATAGTCACTCTAAACATTGAAAAAGAAGATTATTCCGGAAAAAAACAGGAGATTTTAAAGAAATTCCGCCGTGATGCCGATATCAAAGGTTTCAGGAAGGGTATGGCTCCAATGTCTATCATTGAAAAGATGCATGGACGCTCTGCGATGCTGGATGCCGTTAACAACGTGATATCGGAAGGACTGAACAACCATATTACAGAAAACAAGCTCAATATTATTGGAGAGCCTCTGCCAAATGAAACCGAACAAAAACCTATCGACTGGGAAAACGACCAGGAGTTTTCGGTATCATTTGACCTTGCTGTTGCTCCGAAAGTAGAAATCAACCTCACTTCTGATGACAAAATACCTTTTTATGAAGTCAAGGTTTCAAAGAAAGAGAAAGAGGAGTATGTTTCTAACTTGCGCAAGCAATATGGAACACTGGAAGATACTGAAGCTGTAGAGGATGACGATTTTATCATTGCAGATTTGGTACAGCAGGACAATAGTGTAGAGGGAACCTATATAGCTCTAAGGTCTGTTGCAGATAAGCAGACAAAGGATTTGTTCATAGGCAAGAAAAGTGGTGATAGCTTTGAAATAGATGTAAACAAGGCTTTTGAAAATGAAACCGACAGGGCAGCAATGCTTAAAGTGAAGAAGGAAGAACTTTCTTCTTTAAATCCTGTTTATACAGTTGTTGTTAAAGAGGTAAAAAGGTTCAAGGATGCTCAGGAAAACCAAGATTTCTACGACAAGGTTTTTGGCCCGGGCAATGTGAGCAGTAGCGAAGAGTTTGCCAAAATGATTGATGAAAGGATGAAGAGTGAACATGAAAACGAGAGTGACTACAGATTCATGCTGGATGCAAGGGATGCCCTTATAGAAAAGGCTGCTATTGCACTTCCGGAGGAATTCCTCAAGAGATGGTTGTTCACTGCAAACGAAGGCAAATTCACAATGGAAGAGATTGAGAAGGATTTTGAACTTTTCCTCAAGGATTTCCGTTGGCAATTGATCAGGCAGTATATAACAAAAGAGCAGAAACTTTCCGTTACCCGTGAAAACCTTTTGGATCATGCCCGCAAGATTGCCGGATACCAGTTTGCCATGTATGGTTTGAACAACGCCGGTCAAGAACAAATTGACAAATATGCCGAATCCCTTCTTGCAAATGAGAAAGAGGGCAGGAGGATATATGAAAAAGTAGAGGAGGACTTGGTCCTCGATTATGTGCGTTCTGTAGTCTCACTGGATAAGAAGGGTGTCTCAATAGAGAAGCTTCGTGAACTCACAAACTAAATAATTAATTAAATTTGAAAAGAGCATGGCTACTGATTTTGAAAAATATGCCATTAGGCACAAAGGTATAAGCAGTCTGACTCTGCATAGGGTGAACTCCCTTTACGGGGCGTATATCAACCCGACAATCATAGAAGAGAGGCAACTGAATGTTGCTGCCATGGATGTATTCTCCAGGTTGATGATGGATCGTATCATTTTCCTTGGAGTTCCAATCAACGATGATGTTGCAAATATAATCCAGGCTCAGTTGCTCTATCTGGATTCTACCGAGAGCAAGTCGGACATACAGTTGTATATAAATTCGCCAGGAGGCGGCGTATATGCCGGACTTGGAATATATGACACAATGCAGCTGGTGTCATCTGATGTGGCCACCATATGTACAGGGATGGCAGCATCCATGTCGGCTATATTGTTGACAGCCGGAGCAACCGGAAAAAGGTCTGTGTTGCCTCATGCCAGGGTCATGATACATCAGCCTATGGGTGGTGCCGAAGGCCAGGCCAGTGATATAGAGATCACGGCAAAGCAGATTGTTACCATCAAAAAGGAGTTGTACGAGATAATCTCGTTGCATACCGGTAAAACTGTAAAGCAAATTGAAAAGGATGCTGACAGGGATTACTGGATGAGGGCCCAGGAGGCAAAGGACTACGGTATGATAGACGAAATTTTGACCAACCCAAAAAAGAAATAGATGCCCAATACCAAATATAATGATTTCTGTTCCTTTTGCGGACGTGGCAAAGACGAAGTAGATGTACTGATTGCCGGAGAGATTGCAGCAATATGCAACGATTGTGCCCAGCAGGCATTGGACTACTCCCGTGAGTTGTTGTCCAAGAAAAAGCCAAAAGCGGCAAAAGGCAGTGGAAAGCTATTGAAACCTAAAGAGATAACTCAGTTTTTGGATCAATATGTGATTGGACAGGACCAGGCAAAAAGATATTTGTCGGTTGCGGTTTACAATCACTATAAAAGGATTAACAGTAATTTCGAAGATGAACTTGACCTGGAGAAATCCAATATCCTCCTTGTCGGCCAAACCGGGACTGGAAAGACCCTTCTTGCCAAAACCATTGCACGTATGCTGGATGTCCCTTTTACCATAGTAGATGCGACTGTACTAACAGAAGCTGGCTATGTTGGTGAAGATGTGGAGACAATTTTGACGCGTTTGTTGCAAGAGGCAGACTACGATGTAGAGAGGGCTCAAAGGGGGATAGTATTCATTGACGAGATTGACAAGATTGCCCGCAAAAGCGACAACCCCTCCATTACAAGGGATGTTTCGGGAGAGGGCGTACAGCAAGCTATGTTGAAACTGCTGGAGGGAAGTGTTGTGAATGTTCCGCCACAAGGTGGGAAGAAACATCCTGAACAACGTCTTATTGCAGTTGATACAAAAAATATTTTATTTATATGCGGGGGTGCCTTTGAGGGAATAGACAGGAAAATTTCCCAAAGGTTGAACACCCAGGTTGTCGGTTACGGAACATCTGTCCTTAAAGACAACGTTGACAGGCAGAATCTGCTCAAGTACATCGCTCCCCAGGACTTGAGGTCATACGGGCTTATACCCGAAATAATTGGCAGGTTGCCAGTGCTCACATACCTGGAGCCATTGGACAAGGAGGCTTTGAGGGATATATTGACCCAACCCAAGAATGCACTGGTCAAACAGTATGTCAAATTGTTTGAAATGGACGGTGTGGAATTGAAGTTTGACGATGATGTCCTTGATTTCATTGTAACCACGGCAATAGAATACAAGTTGGGAGCAAGGGGGTTAAGGTCAATTTGCGAGGCAATAATGGTGGATGCCATGTACAACATTCCTTCGGAGAAAAAGAAAAGCCTTACAATCAAGTTGCCATATGCCAAAAAGATGGTGGACAAGTTTACCGGGACTTTGGCGATGGAAGCGGCGGCCTCCTGAGCCTTTACATGAATTCGGACAACCTGTACAGGAAAATCAAAATGAGTAGGATTAATAATTCTACTCTTTTGTTTTTTGAATTATCCTTACCTGGATACTCGTTCAACAAAAAAGAAGCCGGAATGGCAAGCAAAGAGATATAGTTGCCATCGGCTTGTGGGTAAAACAAGATAATGGATGATGTAATTATGACAAGGACCATGAATCTGACCAGTGCCATTGCCTTGACAATTTTGTAACTACTTAGTTTAAGCAGGAGTGTGGAAAAAGAGCGGTATGCAATATACAAAGCATAAACCAACAAAACCATGTTTGCAACACTCTCTATTTTAAGTTGGGGGGAAGACAAAGCTGCCAAATCCCTCCACAGTAACTCTGCAAAAAGGGATGTGTCTTGGAAAAAAATATGCCGTAATGAGAAGACAAGCAGGTATGGCAGCGCAAATGAACCTATTGACAAAAATAAATTCCTGATGGAAAAAGAGTTGCTCCTGAGAGAGTAGTAAAAGACGGGAAGCACGAAAACAACCATCTTGAAATCTAACAGAGATGCGGTTGAAATCAGGAATGAAGCATTAAATAAAGTCCTGTCGTCTTTGTTTGTTACAAGAGTGTTTGAAAAGGAGAGCAATACAAGTGGAGCTGCCACAGTAACACCACTGAAGAAAATTGTGGATGGGGAGCTGAATTGGAGGATTACATATAGAAATACAAGGGACATGGAGCTTTTTCCGGTAACAACATGCCTGCTGTTCAGATTGTATAATATTACAGATGTTATTCCGGTAAATGCAATTGTAAGGAGTACTGAGGTAGTGGCAGAGTAAAAATTGATGTCTGTAAAGCCAGAGAGCAATGGGATCCATTCGTTGGAAGGCATTGAGTATTTGCCACCGCTCAGAAACAACGAAGAGGCTGTTGCCAAGATTGCAGCTAAACCCAAAAAGAGGGGCGAGGAGACGAATGAATATTTATTCTTTGATGTCATTACCAATATCTTTCCTGTAGTTCATCCCTTTGAAACGTATTTTGGTAACATCTTGGTAGATGTTTCTTTGGCATTCATCTATTGATGACCCCAATTGGGTTATTGCTATGACCCGTCCTCCTGATGTTACCAGTGATCCGTCCCGGATGGTTGTCCCGGCATGGAAAACAATCTTCTTGTCCATCTGCCGGTCAATTTCAATTGGATGACCTTTGGAGTATTCTCCGGGATATCCCCCGGATACAAGCATAACCGTTAGTGCGGTAGAGGGGTCCTTTTCCAAGGTTTCCTTGTTTAACTCTCCTTTTGCAGAGGCAATAAGATGTGAAAGAAGGTCACTTTTTATCCTTGGCATCACAGCTTCGGTTTCCGGGTCTCCCATACGAACGTTGTACTCTATTACATAGGGGTTGCCATTGCAATTCATGAGACCTATGAACAAGAATCCTCTGTAGTCAATATCTTCTTGCCTGAGGCCTTTGAGCGTAGGTAACACAATGTTTTGCTCTACTTTGTGCATGAACTCATCATTTGCAAACGGAACCGGGGAGACTGCCCCCATTCCACCGGTGTTCGGGCCTTTATCGCCATCTCCAATACGTTTGTAATCTTTGGCTTCTGGCAGAACCATATGGTTTTTGCCATCGGTCAGAACAAATAGTGACATCTCTATACCATGCAGGAATTCTTCAATTACAACTTTGTTGCCGGCTTTACCGAATTTACCATCCAATATCAATTTCAAATCAGAGGAGGCTTGATCCAGGGAATCTGCAATGACAACTCCCTTTCCTGCGGCAAGCCCGTCTGCTTTGATGACATATGGAGCCTCGAGCGATTTCATGAATTCAATTGCTTGTGGGTATTGGTCAGGACCAAAGGTTGAGTATGCAGCAGTGGGAATATTGTATTTTACCATGAACTCTTTGGCAAAATCCTTGCTGCCTTCCAATCGGGCTCCTTTTGAACATGGTCCCACAAACAAAACATCCCGTAGTTGCTCATCTGCAAGGAAGAAATCCCTTAATCCGTTTACAAGAGGCTCTTCCGGGCCAACCACTACCAGCTCTATTTTGTGTTGTAATACCAATTCCTTGATTTTATGGAAATCAGTTATGTTTATCTGCAGGTTTTGAGCAACCTTTGAAGTCCCGGGATTCCCGGGAGCACAATATAGTTTTGTCAGTAGTTTGCTTTGCGAGATTTTCCATGCTATGGCATTCTCCCTGCCACCGCTACCAATAATAAGAACATTCATAGCCTATTTTTGGGCAAAAATAACAATAATAAATTAACTTTGCCCAGGTGAATATATACCATGAAACATTTAAAAACAACAATTTTAGCACTCCTGTTATTTCTATCTTCCTGCACACAGGAATACATTCCCGATGGCAAGATGCCTGAAATCCTTGCAGAGATTTATATAGTAGATCGTTATATCATTGCTGACTATACTCTTGCATTAAAAGCAGATACTTCCAGGATATATGAATCGGTAATCTCCGAGCATGGTTACAGCACCGGGCAATTTATAAAAACATTTGAGCGTCATTTGACAAGGCCATCAAAGCTAAAACAACTATATGAAAAAGCTCTGGATTTGGTAATTGAGGAGCAGGAACTGGTAAAAAGAATGATAGAGAGCAAGCAACGCAAAGATATATTTGCAAATTCGTTGAGAAAGGTCTCTTCCGATACAAACCGGTTGATATTCCCGGATTGTCGCAACAGGGCCATAAGGTGGCTTTCCAGGCCAAATACCAATCCAAGTTGGAAGTTTACCTACAACGACTCTTTGAACAATTTGTTCCAGACACCTGCCGGGATTGGTTGGTGGAGTTCCAACCTCCGGAAAGATATCCCAAGGTATTACTATATTATGAAGGATTATGAGAAAAATAGCCGCACAATACCTCTTTCCCGCAAATTCAGCAGAACCCTTGAAAAACGGGTTGCTGGTGCTAGATGATTCGGGAAAAATATTGGAAATAAGAAGAATGCAACAAGAGGAAGAGAGTACCGAATTTTACAATGGTATCCTGGTCCCCGGGTTTGTGAATTCACATTGCCATATCGAGTTGTCACATTTGAAAGGTGCCTTTGAAAAAGGTACCGGCATGGCTGGCTTCATCAGGCAAATAAACAGTTTGAGAAACAGCGTAAGCCGGGATGGGAGAGTTTCTGCCATAGAACAAGAGCTAAGGCAGATGTACGATTCCGGAGTCTCTGCAATGGCAGATATCAGTAATTGTGATGAGAGTTTTTTGCCTAAATCGCAAAGTGACATTTAT